>Ga0210402_10000589_pt1 | contig 40242 bp, 73 predicted proteins | sample IncBWC7MmetaG_FD_161055 | JGI IMG/M metagenome (GOLD analysis project Ga0210402, IMG submission 161055) | Forest soil microbial communities from Barre Woods Harvard Forest LTER site, Petersham, Massachusetts, United States - Inc-BW-C-7-M | ecosystem: Environmental > Terrestrial > Soil >...
TACGGATCGATCTTCACGCGACCGTCTGAGGCAGAGGGCACCCAAGAGCCGGCGGCGCGGCCCACTCCCACATCACCGGCACCGCAAAGCACTTGCCGTGCACGCCCATGTCGGCCTTGACCTTCGGCATGCTCACCGCAAGTCCGCAGTTGCAGCACACCCACCGCCTGGTCTGAGTAGTGGCGGCCATGTCGTAGCCGTTCTCATGCCAGCAGTGCTGCGGCGGGACAGGATTTTGAGGCGTCACGCACTCACCTTGCGGGCAAACTCCCCACACCATGCGTCCCGCTCCACCGGGGCTCGTGCACCACCAACCTGTAAATTCATCGACCCCTCGCGCGTCTGTACCCACGCCGCCACGGCAGTCGGTGGGCTCTTCCAGCACTCGTACGCCAAGTCAATGCGCATATGCACGTGCGTGCAGTTGGCACAAGCCTTGGCGTCCGGATCGATCGCGGTGGAGGCACGCAGGGTGCGATCGGTCTTGATGATCTCGCGGACTCGCTCAGTGACTTTCGATTCAGACATGGGGATGTGGCCTCATAAATTTAGATTCCGAAATAATCTGTTCCAGGTTCTTACCGGCCGCTAGTTTCTTGTTGATAGTTTTGCGGCACATCCGGTACTCATTTTCCCAGTCGCGCATCACCTGCCTTTTTCCAAAGGCTGTCAAGAATTTATTCCTACTGGTGTTTCTTTGCTGCTCAAAACTCGATGCCCATCGGCAGTTGCTAGGCTCGTAGTTACCGTTGCTGTCTTTGCGCTCCAGCGTGAGATTTTCTGGCTTCTCTCCCATGTCAGCGAGAAAATTCTCAAACCTATCCCACCTCTCGCACACCCGTATGCCTCGCCCTCCATACCGATGGTAACTGGCCATCTTCGTGTTTCGACATCGGTTGAGCATCGAACACCATGTGGAGTAGGTCCTGGAGTTTCGACGCTTGACACAATGCCCGTGCTCAAGATTGGTTTTCTTACCCTTGCGAGCACAACCACATGATACTCGTCTGCCGTCCCTCAAATGATTGATGGCCGCAAAACATTCTGTCCCGCACCGACACACGCATCGCCAAACCACCTTTCTACCGCTGCGCATACTAGTAGGCGACAACGCGAGAAGAAACCCGAACTTAATTCCAGTGATATTGATCGCTGCTGGCATCTCAGTACGTATAGACCATAAAGTTCCTTCACGCAATCACTTCCAACTTTTTTTCAAGTTGCATGCACTGTGGGTTATCTGGAGGTTTGAAAACTCGTGTCTCCCTCCAAGTTTTATCGACCGCTTATGATCGACGTGGTAGCGGCCGTGAATGATCCGGCCACACAGCGCGCAGTGCCCACCCTGCCTCCGCCACAACGCCCTAACCCACCCGGGCGGTATCTTGGTGACGCCAGCTCCGCGCCTCTTGGCCGCCTTCCCCGCCATGTGCTCGCGCCGGCACTCACGACACTGACTGTGCCTCTGACCCTCACCTCCACCATTCCTCGAAAAGTGCCCTCTGGGGAGCATCCGGTTCCCAACGTGCGCCGATCCTAGGCACTCCCATAGCAAACCATCCTTTCTACGTGATCTCGCCATAACCGTTACCGTACGCGTTTTTTGTGGTGGGGGAGAAGGTGCGGGGGCAGACATCACCATGCGCGCGTCCCATACCCTAGTGCAACGCAACAAAATAGATCTCTCAAATGGATTCCTTTCGATACTCACAGTCTGTCATAGAGGTTGAGTATACATTGTATCATAACTCATTGATTATATTGATATGACTCGATTGTGGTCTGGAATACGAGGTGGCCCAAGTGGGAAAACAGTTAGTTATCCACAGATTGTCCCCATTGCAGTGCAGCGAATTTCATATGGATCAAAGGTGTGTCGAACGGCCTATTGAGTTGATTCACGTGGAACACTCCGGTAGGTGGATTATCGATCACCTTTGTAAGGTCTCTGCACAATCTGTTGCACAAACTTCCGCACAATCTTGCACAAACTGCACAAAGTATTGTCTTGACGTGTCGCACTGTCTCGGCTTCATAGCCGAGATTGTGTGCACGTTCTTGACAGTTCGGAGGACTGGGGTTATCCTACCCCGGTCCGCCGGGAGGGGGGTTCGGGGGGAACCAGAGCGAGAGCATATAAGTTATTGATTTTCATAGGTCTAAAAACGCCTGCACAAACTTTAAATTGGGTAGTTTGTGCACTACTTTGTGCAGCGTCTTATCCAGTCGAGAACTCTGGTTCCGGCATGCATTCGACCAGAATCGACAAGCACAAACTCCCCGCGCTCAACGGCATCCATAACGGTGTTTATCCTGCGCGCCACGGCCGGCGTCAAAATAGCATTGAATCTGGATGTGGCTAGTAGCCGTCTACGGTCCGGGAAGCCGCACAGTCTGGCAAACGGACCTTTAGATCCACGAGGTAGGCACGAGAACATGCGCTCTAAACGCTGCCTGGTAGGCTCGTCTGTCCTATTCACACGATGACAAGACCGTACTTGGCGGAGCGATTCGCATATTTTCCGATGATATCCCGCTTCAATCGGCCGTGACCGATCAACCGATTCATCGCTGCGCAAATCTCACGTTTGGAGTGCTGCGCCGCCAATCCCTTCGCCATCACTTGCTTTGGTAGGTAGTCTGGAGAGGTGATGCCGTCCGTCATGAAGATTCCGACCGCGGCAAGCTTTCGCATCGCCTCAAGCACGATTGACTCCGCCACATCGTTTCTAAATAGGGACTCAGCCGGCGCATCCACGCTACCCTCAGGAACGAGCACCCCGTTCTCGTACTTCAATCGCATCCAGTCCTTTGGCGCGTAGTTGGCCTTGCGGCGCGCCAGATACACCACATCGGTGTCGACCGGTTCATCCTCGTCTTGGGGTTTCTGATCGGGCAGCGTCGATCCGACATACCAGCGCATGCGACACGCGTTCTCCCACGCCGCGCTGCCTGAATACTCGCTCCCTTGAGCTCTGGCCGTGTGGCCGACGAATACCGGAGCGAACGGCCGATCCCTCACGATGCCGGCGATTGCATTGACGAAAAACGTAGCCTGGTGCCGGTCGTTCTCGTTGCCGCCGAACAGTTGCGCTAAGTTATCGAGCACCAACACATCGACCTTCAAATCGTTGACCTGCTGTCGCAATTGCTCCAGCAGCGGTGTAAACACCGGATGACCGTAGGCAACCGCCATGAGCGTGTTGTCGAGTCCTTGACGAGGAACTATCGACAAATTAGATAGGTTTTCCATCCTCAACGTGAAATGACGGTTGATGGCCACTTGGTTGCGCCACACCTCGTCGCGAGTCTCCTCACACAGCCACGACAGCACCTTGAGCGGCTTTACCTGGGCCTGAAGGTAAGGCCGCGCCGTCGCAAGCGATGTAGCCACCGCCTGCCACAGGCGCGTCTTGCCGGCACCACCTGCGCCGCTCGTCAAGGTCGGCCATGGCCCTAGCCAATCCTGAATCCACCACATGCGAGGCGGCGGCTCACCCTCAAGCGTCGGCCATTCGATCGGCGGTTCTGCTGGCAATAGTGTCGTTTTGGCGTGTCCGTTTGCAGATTTGGATTCGTCCTCGAAATCATCAAGACGCAAGGAGGCGGGCGGCACGTCCTTGTGAGCGCTCAACGCCGGTACGCCAACGATCTAGCCTTGCCTATCCGGCTCACCGCGCTGCGCAATCGGCGCAGCGCCTCTAAGGTCAAGTACGACTCCTGCGCCGCCTCAATGATCTCAAGCGCCACGCTCGTCTCATGCTGAATTGAAATCAGCAGCTCGTCCGCCGTGAACCCTGCGCGAATGGGCGGCAGAAAATGACCGATCCTGTCCGCGAATAACTCCCCCACAGACATGCCCACCGCCGCCAGTACTTCGTGCGCCTCACACCCGCCAAAGTCGTGAATGAGCAGCCGCCCATCCTCCATCTCGCGCAAGGAGAGAGATGGCGAAGCATCGGCGTGCGCCGGGCAGCAGGCCATCCAACGCCCTTTTCCGGTCGCCTTCACCCCCACAAGCTTCGCAAGCAGCAGATACGCCGGCCTCATGGAGATTTTCCTACGATTCTTCTCACCTGCTCGACTGACAAACCAGTGAGCTCGGCGACGTGTCGCTCGTTCTGGTGCGCCGCAATCAAGCGCTTTACCGACGCCGATTGCTCGGCAAATGTCAGCAAATTGAAATACCGCAGGTGGCTTTTGTGGGGCGGCCGAGGGGGCGGGATGTACCGACGCATTTATTTCTCCATCGCTTCAAACCCCTCCAGTTCAGAAAAAACGTGGCGCCCAAAGCGTGAACGATGGAGGTGAGAAAACCGCTTTTGGCAGCGAGGAGATCAACCCCCGCCGTGGGCGCCACAGCAAAGTACGCTACGCCGCCGCGACGATCAACGCAAGGAAAAGCCGGGCGATCGCGAAAAAGCCTAGAAGCATCAGCGCACACAACGCCGCCAGAATAACGACGCCCAGCATCTGGACCTCATCGTGGCGCTTCATCGGCGCTTCCCCCTGGTGATAATCCGCACCTTGATGCCGTAAATTTCCTCAACCTGGCGGATTTTGTTGGTCGATACGCGAGTCCTAGCGCCTTTGCAGTCCTCAATCTGCACGAACTCATCCTCGCACGGTTCTACATAGCGATGATGGTCGGGGAAACGGCGATAAACCACCAAAAAATCCGCCCGATATATGATGCCGCCTGGCAGCCTGAAGGGGACCTGGCAGAGAAACCACTTGACCGCCGCACTTGCCCTCAAGGCCTTTAATTCCTCGTAGCGCTTAGCCTCAAGCTTCGAATCAAACGGCCACCCATCGACCACCACCCGCTTATTGCGATACTTCGTCGGCTTACAACCGCCCTTTAGCGCGTGCCACTCTGCGACGGAAATCACAGCAGATCCGCCGGATCGCACTGCAGGACTTGAGCCAGGCGCGCCTTCATGCGCTGCATCGGCTTATGCCCCCCGGTCTCCCACTTTGACACTAGCGACTGATCGGTGCGCAGCAGCGCCGCCAGCTGCTTTTGCGTCAAATTCAGTTTGAGACGCAGTTCGCGAATTTTGCTCATTGCTATAGTTGACATACGTACTCCATGTCGATAACATACGCTCCAAGGTCGAAAAACGCAACAGAAGTTACGAGTGAGCCATATGAACAGCACCGCACCGATTCTCCCCGACGATGTTTTAGCCCTCGCCCGCGCACAGAACGAGGCGTATCTGATCGCCTTTCGCGCAGGCTACGAGGCCGGTTTTGAAGCCGCCTGCAAGCACGCGACCAAGATCATGAGTCGGCCGATTACCGATGGAATCAAGGCGGTGAAGCCGTGAGCGGTTGGGGATGGGCGCCGGCTCTGATATTCGCAATTGGCGTTCTTCTGGTGGCGTTCGGCGTCGCAGCCTGGGTAGCCGACCTGATCGCCAAGTATCGGGCGCTGACGCGCTCAGTGATGGCCACATCAATGCCTCGGGACGAACTTCTAGCGCGCCGACGGCGTAAGGATGGCTTGTACAAGGAATGTCAGCGCCGCGCCGAGACGATGAAGTTCTCGAGGAAGCTGTGAGCGCCGCGAACTGCGATGTCTGCGATTCACGCCCCGGCGTGCGATCAGTACTGGCGGCAGGAATCGAGACTTGGGTGTGCGACGATTGCTCAAATAGAGGGTCAAAAATGAAACTTCGACTAGTTCAGGATCACGATGCGGCGTGCCAGCCGTGGTTTCGCTGCGAGCAGTACCTTCCGGCAATCGATGACTGGTACATCATCGCCAGCGGCCCGGATCGGGAAAAAATCAAGGAGCGCTTCGATAGGGTGCTGGAGCGGCAAAGCACCCAGCACACCGTCACGGTGATCGAGGAGCGCGACGCGTGAGCATTGAGTCCCTAACCTCAGCGCAGTATCACGCCGATCCAGCGCCGGTCCCTTCGCTATCCGCCTCGATCGCTCACCTTTTGCTGGATCAATCCCCGCTGCACGCTTGGCTATCGCACCCGAGATTGAATCCAAACTACGTTCCTGATCAGGACAGCCGCTTCGATTTAGGGTCCGCCGCCCACATGATGCTGCTGGAGCGGCGCGAGGATCGGATCGTGCGCGTGGCGGCCGATGACTGGCGCACCAAAGCGGCAAAGGAGGCGCGCGACGCGGCGCAACAGGCCGGAAAGTACGCGGTACTCGATCGTCAGTACGCAGATATCGTGGCGATGTGCGCTCAAGCTCGCGCGTTCATGCTCAAATCAGAGCTCGGCGATCTCTTAGACGTTGGCGAGGCTGAAAAATCGATATTCTGGACCGACCGCGGCGTCTCCTGCCGCGCACGTCTGGACCTTTTCTCGGTTGAGCGGCGTGTCGTGCTCGACTACAAGAGCACCGCGAGTGCGCAGCACGACGCCTTTGCGCGCCAGATCGGGCGCTTAGGGTACGACCTGCAGGCCGAATTCTACCTGCGCGGCATCAAGGCGGTCACCGGCCGCGAGGACATGGTGTTCGTGTTCCTCGCCCAGGAGATCACGCCGCCATACTCCTGCTCCCTCACCGCGCTCTCCAATGCCTATAGACAGGTCGGGCAGGATAAGGTCGAGCGAGCGCTATCGCTCTGGCAGAAGTGTCTCACCGATGATTCCTGGCCGTCCTACGATGCGCGCATCCGGTATGCCGAGCCAAAACCTTGGGAAATAATGCAAGCCGAGGAGGCATTAAGTGAGCTTTCAGTTTAAGCCAGCCATCCGTGAGCAGGTGGGGCTGCTGATCGGCTTGGCCGGCGGCACCGGCAGCGGCAAGACCTTCTCCGCCATGCGTTTGGCTTCCGGCATCTCCGGAGGTAAGCCATTCGCTGTTATAGACACCGAGGCAGGACGTGCCAAGCACTACGCCGATCAGTTCAAGTTTGATCACGGAGATCTCGCCGCTCCGTTCTCCCCTCAAGCGTATGCCGAGGCGATACTGGCGGCCGATGATGCCAAATATCCGTGCATTGTGGTCGATTCCACCAGCCACGAGTGGGCTGGCGAAGGAGGCGTGCTAGAGATGCATGATGCGGAGCTCGACCGCATGGCGGGGGATGATTGGAAGAAGCGCGAAGCCTGCAAGATGGCCGCGTGGATACGCCCGAAGACGGATCACAAGAAAATGGTGCAGCGACTCCTGCAGGTGAGGGCTCACCTGATCCTGTGCTTCCGCGCGGAGGAGAAAATTGAGATGGTAAAGGACGAGGAGACCAAGAAGATGGTCATCGTCGCCAAGCGGTCACTCACTGGAATCAACGGATGGATACCCATATGCGAAAAGAATTTGCCGTTCGAGCTGACAACTTCGTTCCTCCTTACGGCGGATGCTCCTGGTATGCCAAAGCCGATCAAACTTCAGCAGCAGCACCGCGGCATGTTCCCGCTCGACAAGGCGATCAGCGAGGACTCTGGGAAGATGGTTGCACAGTGGGCCGCTGGCACGAACATCTCAGAAACAGAACTTGATCACCTTTGCATGACCATGGACGTGACTACGCTCACAGCCTTAGAGAGCGCCTTCGGGCACGCTTACACCCGAGCTAAAGGACTTCGCGACGAGCGAGCCATGAAGAAGCTCAAAGCGGTGTACGACAGTCAAAAGGAGGCTCTGAGATGAAGATTATTACTTTACTAGCGTTGTTTTCGGCTCTCGGCGGCTGCGCCACGATGAGCGAACAGGCGCGCGTTACTGAAGTGGCTTGGCAGACATTGAACGCGGTGGATATCGGGCAGACGGTCACGATCAGCCGTGAGCCTACGCACTGGCACGAGACTAACCCAGGTCTTTGCGCAATCGCTACAAGCCACCCAGACACCGGCAAGGTGTACTCGGTCATGATCGGCGATGCTGTGCTGCACTACGCTGTGACACGGCTACTCGATAATCAGGATCACGGCGCTGGCGCTTGGCACGTCGCGAATATGGCATGGCAGTCGGTCACGCTGGGCGAGAAAACTTACAACGTGGTTCACAATTTTGATGTTGGCTTAAAGCCTTGGGCCGGACGATCTGATCTGTACAGGTCACGCCAATGAGCATGAACGATCTGTTCGCGCGCTACGAGGATGAATGTATCCCTAACCTCGAACCACGATCGCAGCGCGACTACCGCAACATACTGGTGCAGCTGCGCGCCACGTTTGGCCGCTTCGAGCCTAAAGAAGTGACGCCTCGCATGGTGGTTGACTTCCTGCAGGTCAAGAAAGGGCGCATCCACCGAAACCGCATGGTCACAATACTGTCGACGGTGTTCAAAAAGGCGATCGGAAAATGGTGCATTGAGGACGATCTGCGAAACCCATGCACGGGCGTCGAGCGCTGGCCGACGCGCCCACGGGATCGGTACGTGAGCACCGAGGAGTTCGAAGCGTTTCGTGCGACGACGTGCGCGCAAGTACAGATCGCCATGGATTTGGCGCTGCTCACCGGCCAGCGCCAGGGGGACATCATTGGACTTAAGTGGTCGCAACTGAAGGACAACAAAATCGAGATCGATCAGGGTAAGACCGGCAAGAAACTCGCAATCGTGATCTCTCCGACCGTTGAGAAGGTGCTGGATCGCGCTTGGCTGATGCATCCTCACTGGCCGCGCGAGTACGTGATCCGAACGAAGTTGGGCAAGCGATACAGCGAGGATGGCTTTAGGGCGATGTGGCAACGCTATTGCCGCCAGTGGGAGAATGCCGGGCACGAGCGGTTTCACTACCATGACCTGCGCGCTAAGTCGATCAGCGACAATCCAAGTTTCGATAACGCGTATCTGCTCGCAGGGCACATTGATCCGAAGATGACGCGCGGGGTTTACGATCGGAACCGGCGCGAAGTTCAGCCACTGCGATGAGCATCCAATTCCAAGACGACGACTCCGGATGGCACGATTCGCCCCTCCCGCAAAACTGGTGGCGCATCTGCAACCCGAAATTTCGTTGCCGTCCGCTCAGCATCCAGGGCATCGATGCTGGTTTGTGGGACGCGACAGCCGGTCAGTTCGAGTGGCGCTACACCGACGATGAACTGGTGTTTATCCTAGCCGGTGCAGTGTTCGTGCGCGAGATGGGGGATAAGTACGAGACCCTGCATCGCCTCGATGTCGGTGACTCGATGCAGTTTCCGGCTGGTACTCGCTGGCAGTGGACGGTGCAGGAATACGTGCGCAAGTTCTACGTCATCACGCCGCGCAAGTCGCTGCTGAGACGGATATTCAACTTTGGGAAAAGATTGTGAGCCTACAAAACAAGGGGTTTTATGAAGATTCATAACATACACGTTTCTGCCGGTCGGACCTTCAATCATCCGTTCGAGCAGTACTCTAACTTCCGCTGCGACGTGCAATTGCAGGCCGGTCTTGAGCCTGACGAAGATCCGGTCGCGGCAACGCAAGCCCTACAGGCCCAGGTCGAGAAGATTGCGGAGGACCACAAGCAGGACCTGCTGAAAAACATCCGCAAGCTTCAGGAAATCTCTCGCGCGAACGAAGAGATCAGCGAGTTGGAGCGGCGTACCGACATCGCCCTCAATCGAATCAAAGAGCTTCGCCGGTCAGTGGCCGCGTACCAGGGCGGCGAGCGATTGGAACTCGACGGTGGCCAGCATGACGATGAAAGTCCCGTCTAACTCAACCTCTGCAAAGTCAGGAGAGCCAAATGGCTGAAACGTACCTAGACGATTATTGCGCAGAAGCTATTCGAATTGGTTTTAACTCCGATGGGTGCGGGCACAAGATATTTATGGGCACAAAGCATAAGCAGGTGTGCATAGACGAGCATCGCAAGTGGTTCTGTACCGTGTGCGGAAAACCTCGCCAGTTCGTCGGTGAGACACTTGCCAATAAATTGCGGCGGGAGCGCGATGCCGCGCTCCAGCGCGAGGAAACGATCCGTCGCCAACGTGACGACGCTCAGGAGTCGCTGGCCAAGGAACAGAAATCCAAGGCACGCCTACGTAAGCGCATTGCGGCCGGCGTCTGTCCTTGCTGCTATCGGACTGTGAGCCAAATGGCGAAGCACATAAAAACTAAGCATCCAGACTTCGCTGCGCAAAGAGACTCAAAGCCATGAAACTCACCAGCGCTCTGTTAGCATTTTTCATGGCTGGCCTATACGTGTTGCTGCGTATGTTCTTATGGTGCCACAAAGAGAATTGGAAACAAGAGCTATGGGATTTATGGCGCGGATTCTGCTACGGGGTTTCACATCCATGGAAGCTGCCGTGGTTGCACTCGGTGCCGGATTCGTGGATGCAAAGAGAGGCGAAGTGAATAAAGTAATAACCATTGAAGATTATCGTGCTCTTATCGTTGAGCGCGACGCGCTCGCCGCCCAACTGGCCGAAGCTCGTAGATTAATTAAGTTTTGGTGGGACGAAGAGGGTTGCACTGATGAAATCATAGAGGATGTTATGAAATTTCTTGGTCTCACTTCGGAATCGCAGCCATGAGCAACCTTGCCGAACTAGCCGTGATCGCGAAATTGCGATCTGATCTATCCTTGCGTGATCAAGAAGTCGAGACGCTGAAGGCTGAGTATAGAGAGCTTGCCACCCAGCTTGCCGATGCCCGCTTGCGCATTGACCGAGACGAAGAACATATCTCAAAATTAGAAACCGCCTTGGACTCTATTGGAAAAACAAAATCAGACATCGCCGTGACCGTTAATAAGGAAACGCCAGCCTCCACGCTCTGCGCCATCTGCGATCAAATTAAAGAGCTGCACCCAAATACGCATCCTTGGACAGCGAAGGAAACGAAAGATGAATCAAAGTCAGGCTAAGCGCGCAATGTTGCGACCACGCAAGACCCGCTGCTACTGCGGCTGGACCCCCGGCTGGTACTACGTCGAGGACGATGGAATATCGGTGTTTAACGAGAACTGCAAAGGCGCATTTTCATTTTTGACGTGGCACCAGATTGATCTGGCGCTCGCTCTCAAACGCACAGCCTTGAACCGGGGAGGTGTCAAGTGAGCGGAACTGACGGTGAAATCGTTAATCCTCACGTGCTGCCATACGCACCGGATAGCCAGTGGCGAACGGACATGAGCGTCGCGCCCCAGAATAAGTGCATTGAGGTTTGGTGCCGGCTTCGCACAAGTCCGCTTTATGTCCATAACTGGACTGTTAAATGCCGAGTAAATGAGCCGAATTTCCTAGATTATGCTTGGAGAGATATAGGGCTTGACACCATATAGGGCACTGTGGCCTAATATAGCCACAGTAACCCAGTAGGAGATAAGACATGAAATTTGAATACCTCGGCAACTTAATCGGCGGTTCTAGCTACTTCGGCATGTGCCGTCGTTGTGGCTCGCAGCATGTCAGCACGCACGATCGAGTCGTGGTGGATGCGAAATTCGGTGGGTTCATGTGCGCGAAGTGTGGCAGCAAAGCAGGTGCGAAATGACCGGCCGCGGCCTCAAGCGGATGCTGAAGCACGCTGGACTATCACAGCGTGGTTTGGCCAAGGAGCTTCAGATCAACGAGCGCACCATGCGGCGTTACGTGTCTGGCGAGCAACCCATCCCCAAGGTGGTCGAGTACGCAATTCTGCACGTGTATCACTGGAATGCGCCAGACGGAACGATGAAGGCAGGCGCAACAGTTCAACGGGAGAAAGAAAATGACAACGCTGAGTGACAAAGCAGATGCGTGAGTTTCGCAACAGAGCGACTAGGGACCTACCTGCCAGGATTACTGAATATCTCGGCAATGGCGGCCTGTGGAACCCAGAGTTAATGGATCATGAGGAGGTGCGAACTATGCTGATCGACGCCCGCGATGTAATAGAAATAGCCGTCCGCAATGGCGGCATCGCATCTCCCTCTACTTCAGAGGGTGTCAAATGAGTGACGAACAATTGGCTGCCTGGGTGCGAGACACGTGCTTGCTATTCGGCACTTCGGTCGAGACCGCATATCGAGTTGCGGCTCTGTTTATGGAGGCGTTGCGCAATGAGCAATCCTAAGTACTTGCAAAGTGGCTTCGAGAAGCAACTTGCTCACGCAATTGAGGAATGTGGGGAGTTCCTTGCAGCCGCCGGAAAGACCCAGCGCTGGGGACTGCATTCAGTCAACCCTGAGATTCCGACCGTCGATGCAGAGCCAAATATGGTCTGGCTGTTGCGCGAATTGATTGACGTTCAGGAAGCGATGGGCCGATTGCGTTGGACTCTTGCGGAAAAAGTTCACAACGCCTACGGGCCTCAGTACGAGAAAGTCAATCGCGCCATTTATGGGGATGGCTCACAATCTCAATCCAAAGGTGGCGAATGAAAGAGCGACTATCGGAAGGTGTACTTCACCAGCGCGGCGACCACCGAGCCGTCGTCGGTGCTGATCGATCCGTGCTGTATTTAGGATTCCACAGCGAGAAGTCAGGTAGCGATCCGCAAGGACTTGAGCCTTGGACGATCGCAGAGGCTCGCGAATTGCGCGACTGGCTTACAGCGGTGATTCCTGCGATTGATTGCTCGGAATGCGGCGACACAAGGCAGCACGTCGCCGGATGTTCTCAAGCCAATCCAGAAGGAAATGCGAAATGAGCCGCGATGCCCCAACTCTTGATGATCTCAACGGTCCAGGCGCCGAAGAGGCCAGCGACTTCGCTGAACACTTGGATGACCTGCGCGAGCGATGTCTGGCCTATGCGAAGGCGCATGCAGGCGATTTTACGACCGCAACGGAAGAGATATACGACCCGGTAATCACCAAACTTCATGACGAAAATCGCCGCCTTGAAGGTCAACTCGTCTCGGCAGGCGAAGAAATCGAACGGCTCAAAAATATTGCTTTCGATGCGCATGCCGGACTCACAAGGTAATACAGCAGGAAACGCAAATGGTGGATGACAAAGAACTAGCCGCGATCATCGCCCGCGAGATATTCGAGATTGGTGGCGCTCGCTTGGATGGGGAAAAGGTTACTCGCATCCAGTTCATGCATGGGAGAAACCCGGAGAGGAACGGTTGCGGGTATGCCGAAAAGCCGCTTGCCGACTTCATCGAACTGATTCTCAACAAGCACCGGAGCTACTGACGTGACATCTTTCGATGGAGGCGCGGAGCATGGATGAGGTAACGATTCGCCGCCACGAACCGGAGAAATGGGTGCCGGTTTGGTGGCTATCATGCATCGGCAAGAAGGGCCAGCGCGTGAAGGCAATTGCTGGAAACCCAAGCCGCACCGGCAAGACCGTCCGCATCCGTGCCGAGGGAATTGGCGGAATGATCGAGCGGCACGTGAAGCCGGAAAACTTGGAGCCGCGATAATGGTCAAGAGATACGACACGGATCGCGACGGCGAGGAATACGAGTCAGAGACTGGGCCGTTTGTGCACTTCACAGATTATGCAGTTTTGACTGCGGAACTTGCTGAGTGCGCTGCGGTTCGGGATTCCTGGTGCGCCGAGTTCGTCAAGGCACGTGACGCACTTTTGGTACGCTCACAATCCAGGTGCGAGCGCTGCGACAGCACCGGGATCGAACCGACACAGGCCAGCGGAGACGAGAAGCATGGGGCTTGAGCGTCTAATCGCAGAGGCGTCCGTCCTGGCCGGCGGCAAGCACCAGTGCGCCGAACTCGGCCACGATTGGATCACGGAGGGCGGCCGCCAGTGTCCGCTATCGACGGCGGACTACACGCCCAACTGTTCGCAATCGGTGTACGTCTGCCGAGCTTGCGGTTTGCAGGACTACGGCGAATCGGGTGGCCCAGGACATCGCGATTGCTACGTTGACGGACCTTGCTCGCTGGCTTGCGAAGAGGCCCTCGATCTACGCACACAGCACCATCCAGACTTCGCCTCTGATGCCAGTGCAGAACCAAAGCTGCGGTAACTGCCATCACTTCCATGAGCGTGCTAACAAGCCCACGCTCCAAAGCTATGGGTACTGCCAGCGCTATCCCAGGCCGAAAGTGACGCCAAGAGAGTACGTTTGCGGCGAATTTAAACCGAAGTCGCCGGCTTCGCCAAGGCCTTCAACTGCGCCACAATAGCCGTCCCGTAAGGCGTAAGGTCCGACGCTACATTGTAGGTGCCGTCAGGGTTCGTGGTCATGCCAAATCCTGGGCTTGAGTCATCCCACGCCCATGCGCACCAGGGAATGCCTGCCGCCTCGCACGCACCGATCACCTGAGTCGCGGTCAACTGCGAGCTCACCCCGACGCCAGGGCCGGGACCGAACTCCAGCACGCCGAATACCATACCGATCGAAGCTGATAAAGCATTTAACTGCGCGAGAGCCGCATTCAAGGTCGGCAGGTCATTGTACGAGTTGTAGACGTGCAGCGAGAAAGCGGTATTTTTCAAGGGATCGCTGTTGAACACGGCAGTCGAATAGAGAGTCAGATCACTCAAGTCCTGCCCGAATCCACCCGTATCGCACCAGATCACCTCCGTGATCCCGGCCGCACGCATGGTCTTGATCGCCGCAATCATCGCGTCCCGCCAGACGGTAGAGCCTCGAGGCCCCCATTCGTTAGCCAGATTGATCATCCAATTCTTGCCGAGCGCTGCCCGGAAGGTTGCGGCATTGGTGGCCCACCAGGTTGCAGCCAAGGCAATCTCAGCCGGGTCCTGCCCGCCGACTGTGAGAGAACCATCAGGAAAGTAGAACATCGCGACGATTGGCACGACTTTGGAGGCTATGTGGGCCTTCAGTACTGGGATGTAATTCCCGATCAGCGTATCCAAGTACTCGCCAAAGCGCACCACATTCGCTCCAGCCCTAGCGATACCAGCTGTCGACGCCGATGAATCATAGTGGTCCCGGTCTACCCCGCGCGGGATGAACTGCACACCGTTGGGGTCGTAGAGTTTGCCAGCCTTGACCTGGAAGCCACCCGTAGGCGGTGGGGGAGGCGGGGGCGGTGTGCCCAATGCTGCCGCCACGGCTGAGACAAACGACGGCGTAGCGGCCAATGCGGAGGCTACAGCAGCGGCGGTAGGGGGAGGCACTTGGTCAGGAATCTGGGCAATTCCGGGAGCGGGGACGGCTACCCCGTCAACTGTCAGGGTAACGGTAATCGGAACTGTGGTTGTCATCAAACCCTCTTCATGGTTACTGGACCGGGAGCGTTATAGGTCTGCTGAGCATGCTTCAGTTGAGCGAGAATCTGTCGAAGGAGGTGAACTTCCTCCTTCAGCAGATGCTCTATGCGTTCGGCCCGCTCGTGAGCCTCTTTGCGCTCACGGCCCCATCCGTCACCGTGCGCCCACTCGAACATGAGGCGTTACTTTTTGACCGCAGCGGCCAAGGCCGGATTCGCGGCGGCTGCGGCAGGCGTCAACACCATGGTGACGGCACCGGGGGCGTTGAAGCTAGGCTCGGTCAGGCTGACAGAATCGCTGCGCGGGGTGCCAATGGGTGCACCGGTCGAATCTTGCGCGGTCTGAACCACCGTCGCAGAGACGGTGAGGCCATCTGACGAGATCGGCAGGCTGGTCGTAAAGGAGAACGGAGGCGTTTCCGAACCGTTCAGAGCAACCGCGGGCTGCGCAACACCGGTGGAATCGGTGACTACTACCGACAGCGCTCCGGCAGTGATGCCGGTCGGCAGGGGCGTCTTGATCGGGGTAATGGAAATCAGAACTTGGGCGAGAGTGGCTGACATGTGAGTTCCTTCAAGAATTCTGGGTTTTCGATCAGGTCAAGATTAAACGCTTCCCAGATGACAATTACAATCGTCCTATGGCGCAACCTGCGGCGAGACTTCCTTAATCAAGGCTGAGTAGTTGACCCAGTTGGTGCGGCATTCGGTAAGCGCATCTGCAAGTAGCTGGTTAAGGCGTCCCACGCTGTCGTCGACGGGGGCTGCAACAGGCTTTTGGTTACCTGCGGCTTGGGGCAAGGGACTGCTATGGGCTGTAGGATTTGCGTTGGCGCGGCGCAACCGCTCAGCCAAAGAAGCATTGAGGCCGTGCATAGAGTCAAGCTGTGCTTGTAGGTCATTTTGGATTCCCTCATTAGCCGCGATGGCCGCCTCTTTCTCTTGCGTGGCCTTGGCGATAGCCGCATCGGTGACGGCCTGAATTTTGGAGCGATCCGCGTCCCAAAGCGTCTGCACTTCGGCCTTGCCGGCGGTCTGTCCTGAATTGTAGGCCGATCGGTATAGCAGGTATCCGCCCAGCGCCAGCCCGACGATGAGCACGCCGATCACAATGAACTTGATCTCGGCGGTCAAGGAATCTTCTTTTCCACCGAACTGACTTGGCGATTGAACCATCCCAAGGTCTTAGCCGAGATCGCACAGGCCACGCCGCCAGTGAGGCAGCCCAATAAGAAACTAAGTAGATCAAAAATCATTTGACTGTTTGCTCCACGGTTGTCGAAGAAGTTCTCACAGTTGCCTGATTATCCCAGCTTCTTCCGGTATTTGCATAAATTCTGTACACGAAACCCCCGATCGTTGTCAAGGAACCAATGGCACCTAGGCAGAATCCGGATGCCTGAGTAGTCTGCGCGGCGGCCGGCAACGCCATGTACCAGGTCAGAAGTCGATCGGTCAGGTAGGCCAGCCATCCGGCGTAGCCAAATAGGATGATCCGCGGAACAATACGTAGAGCATCGAAGCTCTCGGCAAAATCAAGGATTTTGCTTTTGTTCATCGCGCCCCTGTTGCAGTCCTTCGGCGTGCCCTTTCGCTTCCGAGGCGGAGGCGGTTGAGGCCACCAGTGCATCTTTGATTGAGTTCGTATTCAGTTCGAGCTTCTTCACCGTTTCAGATTGCAGATCAAACTTTTTGGCTAGTGCGAGTCGGTCTGAGCGTGCCTCATTCTGACCTCTAATTTGCACCAAGATACCGCCGAGTACCCCAAGCAGCGTAGATAAGGCAGTGATGATTAGCGCGACATCCGCTCCAGTAATCATCTGAAGCTAAAACCGTGGCCGTGTACGAATCCGCCGTTTGAGATCACATACAGCAATCCAATCAAAATCAAAACACCGAGAATTGCCCATACATACACTTGAGCTCCTGGAGCTATCGCAGGCATGATGAGGAACTTGATGACCGCAAAGGCAATCGAGAGAACGACTGCCACGACTAGAATCCAAATGATCAATGAGAAGTCCATAGCAGTCTCCTTACCAAATGAGTGCGGCTTCCGCCTCTCTGCGTGCAAGCAATCCAGGAACCACCTTGCCGTTGGAGTGGGTCCATTTCAGCAACTCTACCTTAACTGCCGGCCAATTCTGTGCGTTAACGCACTTACACAGCGTGCTGGTGCGGTAATTGCCAATCCCTAAGTTGTACACAAAATCAGTGAGCGCATCGAGCGCGCCATTGGCAAGGTTAGGGCTGTACATCTCCAGGAGCGCTCTGGACGCATTGACATCGTGCAACAGTGCATCGTCTGCCTGCTCTTGAGTCCAGGTGAGGCCTTCATACACATCCTTGCCTACATGTCCGTAACCGATAGTCCACACTGGCGGGTTGGCAAGAGTGTCCAAGTATGCCTGTAGCTTGCAGCCCTCGAACTGCTTCGCGAGATCAATGGCGCTGATCGGCGATGCGCTCACTTATATCCGCCCCATAGGGACTGTGCGATCTCATTCAACTGCGCGCGATCGCCGGCGTCAAACTTGGCCTTTGCCAAAATAGAGCACAGCGTATCCGCAGATTGAGTGTCGTTCACTACCGACTGAGCTACCTCATCGGATGAGAAGAAGCGCCTGATCTGCATATCGAATGCCGGGTCAGTTGAACTCACAGTAACCGTAGAATTGTGCAAAATCTGACACACGATACCGCCCATTTTATTTGCTCCTAGGTTTGTAGTCTAAATTTGCCGCCGGACCTTTCGATTCATCGCCTGGCTGTTTCAATCCCTCACGAATAAGCAGTGCGTCATGGTCCATGAGAAGTTGCTGGAACACACGAGTTTCACGCCCAGCTTTCTGTGCTTCCGATAACGCCCACATTCCCATCATGAATGCCGCTACCGCGAATACCAAGGATATGGTTCCTTGAGTGATTTGAATGTTGCTCTCCACATGGCTGCTGCCGGACCCCTGAGAGGTCTTCTGCGAAGTTTTATCCATCGGCATTCTCTGCGCTGATGGTTGACTTTCGCACGCAGCCGAGTTCGAGGATGGTGATGCGTCGTTCGAGGTCTGCGCTTTGCTTGCTCTGAGCCCATATCGTTGCCCCAGCGCCGAGAACCACTGCCAGAAAGACTGCATTCTTGAAGTTTCCGAACTCATCGTCCCTGGCCTTCAATATCATTATTTGCTTCCGTATTTAAAATTGCTTCGGCTTTGTTCATGGCCTTACGTCAAATCATATCCGTAAATGAAAACGTCCGCCGTGATCGCTGCGGTGCTGCCCGTGGTGAGTGACAAAATGGGCAAGTTCGCCAAAACCGAAGCGAGCAAATTCACGGCAGGATTGACCGACACGGGGGGTGAGGCCGTGAAAGAAAGCGCCACCCACGATGCCGCCGCAAGCACAATAATATTTCCGCTCTTACCCACGGCATCGTAAATACCACCCGCACAAGCGACCGAAGCGGCTCCGCTTCGAGGCCGCGCCACAACTGAAGTAACCTGATAATTTGTTCCAGAGAACTGCTTGGCAAACGGCTGATCGGTGGTCAGTTGAAAATTGGCCGCTTGCAGTGCAAAGAGCAGAATCTGCCCCGCGTATAGAGGCGTGTTGTTGGTGATTGGATTTGGGATAGGCTGGTTGAGCGCCATGATGCACCTTTACTGGAAAAATTGACTCATGGCTGCGGCGTGATCGGCATACCAAATTCTGCCAGGATGCAATGATGGAACATTGGTGTCGTAGTAGGGGCTCAAGGCATTGGCCACCGCAAAAGAAACCATGCGCACGACAAAATCAAGGACCGGCAAACCATTGACGCCGTTCGGCCCACCCGGCGCGGCGAGTGCATAGACCGCATTGATGTAACCCAGTCCAACTCCATTGGTCTGATTCGCCTCTGAGCCAGGATTGCCGATGCACAAGATCACATCACCACTTGCAGCACATGCCGTAATGATAGACTGTAGATTGGTCGTGTAGGCCGCCACCGTTTCATTGACCAAGTTGATATCGTTAATCGTGAGATTGATGAAGCTGACATCTGGTGCAACCACCGGGATGCCGAGCGTGGGGCCGCGCCCTGAAAAAACACCATTATAAGAGCCTGCGGTGACGCCATTGATAGAGAGTTGATAGATCTCGGCGCGCGGAATGGTGGAGTCGCGCACCGCCATGCCATTGATCTGCGTGTCGGTGGTGGAAGTCGTCGTGAGATTGATCGTGTGCGTACCGCGAGCAACCCCGGTAATCGTTTGCTTGATATACGCGAGAGCACCCGTCGTGTTGATGGTCGCTAAGGTTGCACCCCCGTCGACATTGACCGTGAAACTGCCACCAGTGGCTTGCTGTGCGTAGAAGATATCGATTGTGTCGAAGGCAGAGGCCGGCGTGAACGCGATGCTAGCTCCGTTCACAACGCTGTCCAGTGCAGCGCCTCCGGGGCCGTTGAATCCAGTAGTCGTAAAATTGATGATATTGAGGCGGGTATCATAGGCCATCAGCGCAGCGGCAGTACCGGTCGGCGGATTGCCAAACCAACTATCCGATTGAGCCGGCAGGCGAGAACCGTTCAACAAAACGTTGGCGAGTAGCTGCGGAATCGCTAAGGGCCGCGCGCCTGGATATAGGCTGTTGGTCGACACGGCATCGTAGCCGTTCATGACCGAATCACCGATGCAGGCGATCTTAAACGTGCTGCCTACAAATGGACCGGAACGAATGCGGGCCGCACCCATGCGAAGTTTCTGGGTATTCTGGACCGTGAAGTTGGATATACCGTTATTTTGCGGCGAGACACCGATCGCACTGCCGCCGCCGCCCACCGCCCGCAGGGCCATCTTAGACGCCCTCCCCAGGCGTAACTTCAAAGCCAGTCGCGGTTCCGGCAATCAAAAACGGGTTAGATGAGATACAAAACGTTTCCACGCTGCCGCCCAACATGCCGATCGTATTCGCTGACGGAGTTCCAGCTACTGGAGCGACGGGCGCACCGACCGAGGCGGTGCCCCATGAGAAATACTGCACGGATGCAGAAATGTTTCTGATGCGATACGAAGTAGAGCCGCCGGCTGCACCTGGTACCTGCACTGCGGTAGTACCAACCAGAACGGTTGGCCCCTGTGGTTGAAAAGTTGCATCAATGGCCACGACTGCCCTCCTTAGAAGCGTCAGTGTGGCCTTACAAGTCTGGAGTCTACGCGCTCACTTGGGGAATGGGAATTGATCGAGCGGAACGCCGTTGGTGTCCAAACTGGTCACAATAGCGTGCGACGCCGTGCAACTTCTATTGATGCAGTGATCCTCTGGATTTTTAGACCCTAAAGGTTCTGGCAGAATCTTTCTCTGCTTCGTAAAGTCGTAGCACATACCAGAGTCGACATCGGCGAGCGGCCCGGTCGGGGATTTGAAGCGTCGCACAACTAGGGGCGCCTGCCAGTTCACACTTTTCATGATGCTGATCCTTTGTGATCGCGCCACAGCGCGGGCAAATACGTGATGACGGAGAAAGTTGCCGCCGTTACGAAAGAAATCACCGACCTTTCTATCATGGCGTAGGTAAAGAGTCCAAAAGACATGGCAAGCGCCGCGAAACACAGCGCGCGGGTGCTGACGATCTTCAGCGCGACCGCGAGGGCGGTCATGAACGATACGGTAGGCGGGTTTTGCGTCATGGTGTGGCCTTTTACGTTAAATCAAACTTTCTACCAGACTTCTTGCCCTGCTTCTCTTTGATCGCTAGGGCTTTCAAGATGCGATCCTGCGCGGAAAACTTAGTTTTCGCGTCAGAGCCCTTGTCATCGAGTATAGCGCTGTTCGCGTCGATGATTTTGTCGAGAAGCTGATCCGTGGTCTTTTTTGAGTTCATCGCGCGAGCTGCTGCAAGTCTGACGCGCCTTGTCCGTACTTGCGCAAATCAGACATTGGGCTAGTTCGAGGCGTATCTTCAGACACGGCCGCAGTAGCCTGAACCGCTGGCGGGATCAATCGGCTCGTCTCAGCTGCCAGCCATTTCACCGTCTGCGGGTTGGTCATGGCATAGGATAACATCTTGGTTCCCGCTGGCAGAACCGCGATCTTGGCCGCAAGGAGCGGATTGCCGGTGAGTACCGCCGTGATGCCTGAAGCGAGTTCAGCACCCCAAAGAGTCGCCTGCGCGGTGTTCGATGAGTTTGGCAAAACCTTTGAGTAATCCTTCAATCGAGAGACATTCTCTGCGAGCTTCGTCACGTTCGTGGAATACTCTCCAGGCAGAGAACCGAACATGGCTTGGCGAGCTTCTGGAGCCATCTTGTTCCAATTGGTCAAGAATGTGGCTGGGCTGAAGGCCGCGCCAGCAGCATCTTGAGCCACAGCGGTTGCGCGCCCCATGCGCTGTAGTGCGCTCGCGGCTAGCACATTGCGGCTCGGCTGATCGATGGCGCCCAATACTTGCTTTAAGGTCGTGGCTCCCTCTTTGGTTCCGGACATCAGAGAGGTGAATACCTTTTCAGGGCCGCCGGCTTTATTCAAAACGCTGCTTAATATTTTCTGCTGCTCCTTGCTCACCGCGTATGCAGCATTCGCTTTGCCTACCGCCTCGGAAGCTTCACTGCTTACACTCGCCGCTCCATTATTCATGTCGGCGGTCAAAGAGCTGTAAATTTTCTTCAACTGTCCGTTGGCCGCATCGGTGCTAAAGGGACCCCATTCGATCTGATCGCCAATTTTCGTGCGAAGTTTTTTAAGAACCGAATACGGCAGACTTTCGGATCCTGCCGCCTTGACATCTGACTCTAGTGCCTCGCGAATAGTGGCGATTTTTGAGTTGGCAAGCGCCGCGCTGGTCGCCTCAGCGCCAGCCATCGGCGCGGTCAATTCGCGCAACGTGCCGAGCGTACTCGATACGCCAACGTGAGTTCCTGGTGGAATCAGTTTTTCGACTTCATCGTAATGCGCCGCGGACTCGGCTTTCATTCGCTTGGCAGCCTCACCTAATTGCCCCTTGATCGTTTGCCCGGCGGCGGTCGCGGACGCGTCCGCTCCACCGCTTAAATGCTTCACAATTTCCTCGCTCGTATGCGCGAGTCGTTCGGTCTGACCTTCCAGCGCCTTGACCAGTCCACCGCCACCTGGCAAGCGCGCCAGAGTGCGTTCGATCGCTTTGGCGGCTCCGCTGCCGGTTTGCTGCCCTAAGGTTCCTAGCGCTTGGTCGGCGGCGCGCACTTCGGTCAAGGCTTTGGCTGGCCCTAAGCCTGGCACTGGGAAAATCAGGCCGCCGGCCATTTCCGCGAACTTATCCTCTAACCCTGCGTGAGGGTCGTCAATTCCCCAGGCCTTATTGCGCCCTTCAGTGGAATATCCTGGAACGTGCGTTTCCCCCGTGAGCATATCAAGCGTGCTTAAGAAGCCTCTGGCCACCGCCTGCAAGGTGTGATACTTAGACTGCTCTGGCGCGGGAGCGTCATCCCAGTCGCCTTTCGATGGCGGATCCCACACGACATTGCCGCGATTAGGCTCGCTCGTAGCCAATAGTGCGGCTCCTGGTGCCGCCGATGCGGCCGCCGCGGGTGGCGCACCAGATGCTGGAGCGTCGTTCCAGACGACGCTACTCAGCGAAGGCGACTGATCCGTCACTGTACTGCACTACTTTTCGCCCAGGCGACTGATCCGTCACTGTACTGCACTACTTTTCGCCCAGTCGCCGAATCCACTCCGGTGCGCGTCACTTGCTTTTGCGGGGCGGCTGGAGTGCGCGGCTTGATAGACGCGTCCGCCGCTTCTCCGGAAATGCTCGCTTCGGTCATGACCGCATCTACCGCGGCCTGCAACGCTTCTGGTGAATCTGCGGTATCGAACATTTCTCGATTGTGCTTGCGCTTCTCCATGTCGGTTCCGCCGCGTGCCGCCAACACGTCGTATGAATTCGAGAGCGTGTTCATGTATGACTTCAACTGCTTTAAGTTCGGGTCAGATGTGGCGGTCAGTGTTTTTTGCTTCAGTTCATTCCATGGCACGAACTCACCGCGTGGCACCTTGGCGGAGGCCTCCAGCACCTTAGGCGCAATGCGCGTGATTTCCTCCTCGGCGTATCGGATCTTTCCGGCGATACCGCCCTCGACCTGGCGTTCCTTGTTCTCGGCCGACAGCACCTGCTTTTGCGTCGCAATATGTTCCGCAGCGCTGACTAGCCTTGGGTCGCCTTCCTGACCCAACGATAGCGCTGTAAAGCGGTTCTGTACGAGAGCTAGATTCGCCGCACCCTGTTTCCCGCGCCCTAAGTTACTAAACACCTCGGAGGCTTTCTCCCCGTTGGCAAGACGAGCCGCCATCAGATCAGCCGTCTCCATGGTGATCGAGGGCTGATCTGTCTGTTGAAGTTTTTCAGCGTCCTGATCGAGCTTGCGCTTCTTCAGCAGCAACTCACCTTGCTTGTATGACTCATCAATTTTGGTTTTGTGAAACTTGTCGTTGATGATCTGCGCCTGCTGAAAATTCTTGACCGCGTTCTGATCTACCTTGGACTGATCGCCGGTCACCTGGCGGGCGAACTGCAACGCCTTCAAATCGGCGTCCACCCGGCCCTTGTACACCTGGCGCATCTCGTTGTAGATTTTTTGCTGCTGATTCCACTTGTCCTGATACTGCTGGTACGCAGTGTCATAGGCCTGCTTCTGATCGCGATACTTCTGCTCGTTGCCCTTGATCAACCCCTCGACCATGCCGTTCGTGGCCCCGAGCATGGTGGTCGCGTGAATGCCCGCGGCCTTGCCGCCAAGGGCTGCTAGGCCTATCAGAAGAGGCGCGACAGCGGTTATCCCTGGCTGTCTCTGCGGCGCGCCTGGCGCTCCCTCAGGTCCGGGCGGCACGAATTCAGGCGGCTTATCCTGTTTGGCGATGTCCGCGAGCGCCGCGGTATCATCGTTTAGCTGACCCTCGTAGTACTGGCTGATCGCCGAGGCGTCTGGCCCGCCTCCTGAGGGAGGCGGCGATGGCATCTGATCAGGTGGCACGCTCATTTCTGCTCCTGGCTCGCTTGCTTGGGGCCGCGACTGATGGCTGCTTGAATCGCCGCATTGTCAGCATCGATCTCTGTCCTCACAATCGGCTCACCGGCTAGCACTCGATCGACCGCCGACTTGATCATCAACTGCTGCTGTGGCTCATTTTTGAGAACCGACCAGTTAAGCCCTGACCCACTCGTCTGCATCCACGGCACAATCACCTGATTGTATACCTGATCGGTGGTTGCACTCGGCCCAAGCTGCGCCATGCCGCTTTTGATCTGCGCTTCCAGAGGCTTCGCGAGCGCATCAGGGTCTTTGTGCCGATCCGCGCCGCCTCCTGAAAAGATGTTGTTGCCCTCATCCAGCATGCCCTTGAACGCCTCTGACCAGGATTGCGAAGTAAAATTTCGCCCCGGGGTCGAGGATAAGGCGTTAGACGCGGTAAGCTGATTCCACGAGCCCGCGGCCGCGCCCGGTTTACCTGAGCCAAAGGCGCTCGAGACCGCTCCTAAGATGCCTCCCACCACCGCCCCGATCACCGTTCCCACCACCGGTATGATGCTGCCCACGGCGGCGCCAGTCTCGGCCCCAGCGAGTGCATCAGAGCCGGTGGCGCCTGACTGCCAGGTCTTGACCTCGTTGTAGAGCGCCAATGGCGCGGCAATATCGCCGGCCACCGTACTCACTGTGCCGCTCGCCTCTCCGAATGCGCCTAACTTTGAGCCCAACTGCGCGGCGTTGACCGCGGCGCCGGCGTCTCCGGCAACGCCTCCTTGCTTGATTCCAGTGTAGATGCCGAGCACATTGCCGATCTCTCCTGCCGTGGCGTTTACCTTAGGGCTCACAAGCCCAGCCTGGCCCGCCAGTTTTGTGGCTCCTACGGCCGCCTGAGCCTCGCCCACCGGCTTGCCACTGGTCAGACCTGAGTAGATGCCAATGGCGCCGGCTCCAATGCCTGCCGCGGCTCCCAGCGAGCCCAAATCGACGCCAGATGAGGCGTTGGTGGAGGCAAGACCAGAGATGGTATTCGGGTCTATGCCTGGTGCGGTCGCGTTCGCAGCGGCGGCGCCTAAGTCCGGTGTGGCGGCTTCCCCGCCAGCGGGGCTAGGGCCCGAACTGGTGTCCCCCAGATTCCCCGTATCAACGGTGGAGGCAAGCCCTGAAATGCTGTTCGGGTCGGTGGCCGGCGCGGTTGCGTCAATGGCGGTCTGCTGGGTAGCGTCTACTGCGTAATTCAAGCCGCTGTTTTCGATACTCGAGATGTCGGTCGAAGAGGGTCCGCCACTCCCAGACCCACCGGCGGCGCCCAAGGCCTTGCCCACGCCGCTCAAGAGACTCCCGGCGGCGCCAGCTACACCTCCACCAGCCGCGCCGCCCGATGCCGGTGGCTTGCCGCCGGTCTGCTGGTAGGCATAGGCGGAGGCTAAGTTGCCCATCAGTTGATTGACCTGGGCGGATAGCGCGGCGTCGGACTGAATCTGCAACTGAATCGCCGATTCGATCGGTTGCATACCCTCCTGGCCTAAGCCCAATGATTGCTGGAGCATGTTATCGAGTGAGGTCGAGGCGAATTTGGCCGCTTCTGCCTGTAGCGCCTGCCCTTGCGTGGTCGAGGAGAGCCACTGATCGTAGGCTACGTTGCCGGTCGCAAATCTCGCATCGAGTAATTGCTGTCGGGTGATCGTTGCCTGATTATCGATCTGCGCGTACTGGCCGGCGAGAATGGTCGAGTCGGTGATGCCGGCACTCGCCAACTGCTGCGCGACCTGCTGCTTTTGAGAGTTTACCTGATCGCTCAATCTCTGCTCATCAGCGGCCGGCAGCGTGCCTGACTGGTAGTTCTGGTACGCCTGTTGCGCAATCGCAGACAATGGTGCTGCCGAACTTTCGAGCGCTGAGCCTTGCTGGTTTAGCGTATTAACGACATTCTGCTGCGTCGGAGTGATTTGCTGACTCTGCCATTGCTTCAAGAGCGCCTGCCCGGCGGCGGTGTAGGGTCCGCCCAACGCAGAGAGCTGCGCTGCGTACTGGGCGCTTTGGGCCTGCGCGCTCTTTGCTTGTGAGAGGCCAATGCCGCCGGCGGCGAGTGATGGGGCAAGACCGCCCAACGTGCTTCCCAGAGATCCTAGATTTAATCCCTGGCTACCCGTGGCAGTGGCGGGAGGCGCGGCGCCGCTCAAGGCTGATGGATCGGTAGGCAGGTTTGCATTAGCCGATCCTGGATCGATCGCGCCTACGTTCACATTGCCCGCGCCGCCGGTCAGGGCGCCGATGTCTCCAGAGTTCGGCGCGCCTGAGTTGGGGGCTAGAACCGTATTATTGCCGAGCGTGCCGGTGTCGATCGAGCCAGAGGTAAAGTAGTTCGGGTCATTGAGCGCAGAGAGGCTGCCAGAGTTAAGCGCCCCTGGGCTTGAGACGGCACTGCCAAAATTGGTGTTCGACTGATCCGTCACGGACGGGTCAGGGTTCGCCGGGTCTTTCAAGTCGAGTAGTGCCATAAATCGAGCCTACCTTAATCTAACCGAATATCAAAAACCCTTCATCGAGCCGCGTGTGAATAAGCGTGTGCATCTGCATCCACGCATCGAAATCGCTCTGGTTGTCCCAGGTGTACTGCGTGAGCACATTCAAACTCACCGTCTGATCTTGGACCATGAACTGCTGCAAGGCGACGTGCGCGTTTGCGTGCCGACTGAACCAATCATCGTCCGGCATGCTGTTGTCTCCGAAATCGTAGGTCTGAGCGTTCACCCCCTGAAGTGCTGCGGCCTGAGCGTAGGCGGTGTGGCGGCTCTTGTGTGCCAAAAGCCAAGACCAGATGCTGTCCTCGTCATCGAGTTGCAGTCCTTGGTATGCGTCGAGAGATGGCATTTATTTAATTCATTGGCGTAACTGTCAAGTACGAACCTATACCTACAGCTGTAGCTGCTACGTTGCTCGAAAATTGCGACCATAAAATTCCGAAAGTGCCACCCGCGTTAACCGTTACTGTTCCACTTATATCAATACTGTCATTTACAGCGGCGGCACCACCCCCTGCTGTAAGCGTATTTGGATTTGTAAAAACCCCAAAAATAAGCGTTACTATTGCGGCGGCTCCATTTTGTCGTGCATATCCACCAGCAGTAGCTGTTGTCCATGTTGCAGACCCACCTAACTGCGCTAAGAATCCGCCTGCACCGGCGGCAGACAGAAACGTAACTAGCCTAAACTGGTAGGTTTTTCCGGAAACCAAAGTAACTTGTAAGTCTGGGTCTATTGTCGGCGTTGCATTCGATGATCTTGATGTGCTTGCTGGTTTAAATTTATTGAGACTAGAACCACCGCCAATAGACACCCCATTGACGAACAACCCGGTGGCGTTGATGGTTCCTAGCCCCATGTCTCCGCCGCTGGGCGATGCTATGACGACTCCTCCATCACCACGAACTATGAAAAGAGTGGTGCCTCCTTGGCTATTAATGCGTAGACCGTAATCAGCACTAGTCGTACCTGCGTTAGCAAAATAACCAAATGATTGCCCGACTGTAGAGCTTCCAGCTACATGGATGGTATCTTGATTAGCGGTTCCGTTAACCAGCAACGTTTGAGATCCACCGGTAGATGCCGGCAGAGTCACATCACCGGTCGGTGTTGCCGTAAATGGAGCTATTGATCCAGGCTTTGAAGCCGCTCCGGTCAACAAAAACACCGTGCCGTTGTACTGCAACTGCAAGATCATACCGACGACGAGCTGCCCAACCGCAGGCACAGAGCCGTCGATATTCTGCACGGCTTTGTTGCCAATACCTGAGACATTGATCTGCACGGCGGTCGAGGTGTTGGTGTTCGCGAGCAGCACCTGAAGAGCGACGCCGGCGCTGTACGAGAACGTCGTGCCTACCGGGATCGTGACCGTGATCTGATTCGCGGCGCCTGAGGTGTCGGCAAGGTAATTGGAGTACGTCGCAAAGTCGTTGATGGCGTTCGCGGCGGTCAGAAAATCAGTGTCGAGTTCTGATAGCGGTATCGGTCCAGCTTGAGTCTGAAACGTGAACGGCGTCGTGATTGGTTTGCTCATGTCAGTTCCACCTTGCCCGCAGCTTGTAATCCAAGGCTACGGAGGATAATTGATACGCGGAGGCGCTCGCAGAAATCGTAGCGCCTAAATACTTGCCGTACACTCCAGGTGACGTTGCGTTGTAGAGCAAGTACACGCCGGTGAACCACTGCACCGTCACCAAAGAATTGTTCTGCCATAGAACTTGGTTTGCGAAATTATTGATCCAGGTCACATTGCCTGAAGTCGAGAGTGTGACCGCTTGACTAGACGCATTGGTCGAATCGACCGTCATGCCGAAGGTCCCGGAGAAGCTAGATATCACGACCTCGAATCCTGCGCGGATGCACTGCTTATCCGCGAGTTGATCCTCCATCGGCCACAGCGGCGTCATCGCCATCGTGGCAGGAGGTATCGCTACTTGCGCAAATAGTTGATACAGCTTATTGCCGATGAAGCCAAAAAGCGCCGGCTCATTCGCCGTCAGTGCGTTGATATTGACGATGGCGGAGACCACGAAGGTGAGCGCGCCGAAGTTCGCGAACCACCATTTATTATCGCTCCAGCACGCAAGCACCGTATTGCTCCCGAAGTTCGGATCATTCAAGCGCTTGATCAACATCGCGTGCGAAAGGATGTTGTTATCGACGAACTGCCCACCGGAGATGATCTGCGTGAAGTCTACATACTTCCACGTGCCGTCGATGTCGGTGGAAATCTTCTGCGCGTTCGTGCCGTACAGCATCCAGATGCCGGAGTGATTTGCGAATACCAGCGCTTGGTTGAACGCGAAGATCGAGCCCGGTTCATCGCTGCCAATAATCGCTTGGATGTTCAGGTTCGTGAACAGAGGCGTAGGCGGGGAGGCTCCTGAGGGAACGTAAACATCGGAGATCACGTTGATGCCGGTTGGGCCGATCAGGTACAGATACCCGTTCTGCGCTTGTAGTCTCGTGATGTAGGTTCGCAGCGTTGGATCGGTGAGCGCCACGGAGCCGGCGCCATTGGCGACCAAGAACGAGGCGGCAGTAAAATCATTCGCGCCAGAAAAGGTTATAAGGCGACCTTGCAGTATCCACACGCGGCCAAAGGCCACCGCAATATCCGTGCCGTTCGATGGGACTCCGGTTCCTGAGATCAGCGTGAGAGTGCCGCTCCCTGGCCAGTTGTAGTATCCGGTCGAATCAATGACAAGCAGTTGCGTGTTCTTCCACTGCGCGCTACGGGACCCAGATCCAGAGAGCGCGGCAAAGATCTGCGTATTGGTCGCCGCCGATATGTTGTAGGCGTGCACCGTGCCATCGGTGCCGAAGGAAATCAGATAATCGTTCCCGTTTACATTCGCGTACTGCGACCAGTAAATCGAGTGCGTGGTGTAATCGAACAGCGCCGCAGAAATGTTCTGCACCGTCTGGATGTTGGCATCGCCAATCGGGTGTAAGTTCTCAAGGTAAAACCAGGCGTCATCCGGCAAGGCGCTGCGCGCCGAGTTGTTGACCACACCCTTGAACTTGGTGAAGATCTTGGTGCGCCGCGGCTCTTCGTCTTTTAAGGAAACTTGCTGGCTCATAGCCTAGCGCTCATAGGCCGATGGAACCACACGTGTCATCCACGCCCGGCACAGCCACGACAAGTTTCTCGCGTACTGTTTCAAAAACACTTCAGCCTCGCCCTGTGCCTGCTCCTTGTACTTGGCTTTGTAGGCGGCGTAGTACTGAACCGCTTCGCTGAACGGGATCGGCAACTGATCCAAAGTCGAATCGGTGATCAACGGCGTCGGGTTCACCGCCACTTCCCAGTCCGACACGTACGTCTGATCCGGCATCGGGCCGATGAAGACGATGGTAGGGCTCATGCGCGTGTAGGCCTCCGGAATGCTCTGCAACTGATTCCAGTACCGATACGTCGCGTCGAACTCGGTGAAGGGTTTATAGAAGAGCTTGCGTCGCGTGTTGCCCCAGTAGACGGTGATCGCCATCACATCTATCACCAGCGGGCCGGTTGGCGCCGGAATAAAGGTCTGCGGGTTGTACGCCTCGACCGCGGTGGTTAAGTTCAATCCGGTGACCAATTGCCGCAGGCACTTGGTGTCCTGGGCCACGCGATTGCGTGCCTCGTTGATGTAGTCGGTCAGTTCCGGTAAGGGCCAGAAATTGGCCGACGTGTCGTGCAGCAGGCGCTGCACTTGCGTCTGATAGGTGACCAGCGCGCCCACATATTACCGCGCCGCGTTCGGGTCTTTGGGGGTGGCCGGAGCCACCCCCGCGGTCCCGTCGCCTTTCACGAGGCCACTCGCGTGAGCAACACTGTCGGACTTGAACCGGGTCGCTTCCATCAGCTCCGGCAAGTCGTCAAATTTGATGTTCTTGAGGCGGTCGATCGCTTCATAGTACTGTTCGGATGACTGTACCCATCCTAATCGAGCCAGCGCCGCTGACTTGTCATCCATCCCAAGGCCGAACAGATGGCGGGCCACTTCGATGTGCACATTCACCGGCTCGCCAAAGGGGAATACGTAGTCCTTGCCGTTGAAGCGGCCGTGAATGACTTTTTTTGCCCGCTCACCCTTGCCCACCACCGAATGCTCGTCATGGTTGGTGACGCGAATCCAGTCCGCCGGGTTGAATACATCGCCGCCCAAGAAGGGCACCATCTTAGGCTCCGGAGGCGTGACGCCCAAGGCCTGAGGCTGATTCAAGGACAAGGTTCCATTGGCCATAACTTTACCTCGAGTAGACCCTAGATGGTTGACGCGGCGTGTTCACCCGCCCTTGGGCGCGGGCCGGTGGTGGGCGGTATGGCGTGGGTGAGCCGCCGCGCGTCGGAGTCCGTCCAGGCGTGCGGATCGGATTGACGGACGGCAGGCTCGCCATTTACTGAATCTGCGAGATGAAGGAATTGGCCGTGGTACCGGAGGCGAACAGGCCCATATTCGGCGGCACCACCCACATCTGATTCGAGGTCGAGGCCGCCGCAATCGTGCGATAGGTGGGCGCTACCGCCGGCGTGCCGCCTAAAGCGCTCGTGGTCGGGCCATCCAAAATCACCGCATTCTGCGCCGGGCAGTACTGCAACACGCAATTAGCTCCCAACGAGAAGTTCCACGCTGCGGCCTGCAAGTACCCCGGGGCGAACGGGGTGACGACGGTCGCAATAGTCTGAGTGGGACCGGCGACAAAGCCTGACTGCTGCGAGGACTGCAACCACGGGTAGAACACCGGGATGCCGGTCAAAGAGGTGACGGTGGCCGCGGTGATCGTGGTGTAGATCGTGATCGCCGTGGTCGATGGGATCGTCAAGATCCGGAACACGTTGCCAACCAGCACACCGGTACCGGTGAGGCCGGAGGTCGAACCGCCGAAGCTGATGTAGTAGTTCGGCGGCACGTTCGCGGCTGGCGCCAAGGTGAGGCCGTGCGCGGCGTTGAAGGTGATGGTGCCGATGTTGTTGGCCGCCGCGAAGGTAGCGCCGGCGCCGGCCGGGATCACGAACTGAGCAATCGTCTGCTCTGTGAAGAAGTCCGAGCCCGCGACTGGTAAACGTATGTCTGACATGGCTATGCGCCTCTAAAAGTTTGCACTGAGAGCAGAAGAATCGGACACAGCCATGCGATCACCAATGGCGATTGCACCCGGAAAATCTGTCGTGGAGAAGGTAATACCGCCAGCAACCTCACCGCACACTGACGCGCCGTCAATGTAGTTGAATGCGTATGCCACTCCATAAGAGGTTCCAGCAATATTCACGCTGTTGTTATAGAACACCGCGTCAATATGGCGCAAGGTATTGGCCGCCAATTTGAAGTCTGCATACGATCTGACACTGATGACCATCGGCAATCCTCAAATTGGCAAGAATGTGAAGCCAGACACGCGACCGTGCGCGCGAGGCTTGACGTTGACGAGTTCGCACAAGGTGAGCACCGCACCAATGTAGCCTAACTGGTAGTTTGACAACAGGGACTCGAACCCGGTGAAGGAGAATGCCGCCTGCTCGTGCACGTACAAGTTGATGTAGTTGGCATTCACCAAGTACAGGATGCCCTCAGGACAATACGGATCGCCATAGATCGGCACCCCGCCGACATCGAGCGCCCGGAACGCCGCGCGCGGCCGGTCAGCGTCCGAGTCAAAGCCGCGGCCCGGCTGAATTTGGTATGACTCATTGCCGATGAAATCATTCGCGAGGTTAGCAAAGGTGCCGAAGCCCATCAGGCCAAAGGTGGGCATTTCGGCGCCGTTCTTGTTGACACCTACCGTGTACTGAAAGACCAACTTGCGCGTCGGGGCGACCGAGCCCGCCGCATAGACCTTGCTCTGCCACCACGTGTTGGCAATGCGGCTGATGTTCCCGTAAGTGACCAAGTTCGTGCCGTCATCGATCGCGCCGGGGAAGCCGATCATCTGCAAGTTGTTCGAGAAGTTGTTATAGAGCGCATTGCCTAAAAAGTCGCGCTGGCTCGCAACCGAGTCGTTCATGCGCGCTTCCACGATCGGGATCACCGCGTGGTTGAACTGCAAGGCGGCTTCCATGCCGTAAAACGGGATCGGCGTGATGCTGGCCTTCAAATTGAACTCGGCCGGGAACGCGCCCTGCTGCTGCGCCGGCTGCGCAAACGTGCCGCTGTAGTCGGTCTGAGACGTGTTCACATACGGCGCGCCTTGCACCGGGGCGGTCACGCTTGAGACACCACCGTAGGCGGTCTGGCTGTGCGCGAAGAGGGCCGCCAATGCTGGGCATGTATTATATATTTGGACATACATCTTCGGCACGAAGGCTCGGCGGGTTAACGCGGTTAATTCTGCCTGCACGCTGCCCGCGGCCGGGACTATACCACTACCATAAACGGGCATTTTCGTCTCCGATCAATGAGTTACGAGTGTACATCGTTCCCGATTGCAACTCTTGAAATGTTGATGTATGATCTATCTTCTTAAGGCCACACGGAAAAACACGATGAAATGCGTCAACTGCGATAAGGAATTCACGCCGCGCGTGAAAAGCAATGTCACTTGCTCGCGCCAGTGCTACTACGAAAAATGGCGCCGCGAACAGGGACATAAGCCGCAAGGCGAATGGGTGAAGAAGACCTGTCCGATTTGCTCGAAGGAATACGAGTGCACGCGATCTCACGAGGACCGGCGCGTCACCTGTTCGCGAGCATGCCGCAAAATTTGGTATCAGCGACTGCGGTTGACTGCGGCACCCAAAAAACGTCAGTGCGAAAAATGCGGCACCGAGTTTGAAACGACCAGTCACGTCGCGCGCTTCTGTTCGGCGAAATGCCGCGACATCAATGTCGAATGCACTTGCGCTCAGTGCGGTAGAAAGTACTTGGCGAAGGCGTCGCATGTGGGTCGACGCAAGTACTGCTCCCGCGGATGCGCCGGCATCGGCCGCGGCAACGCGCGGAGAAATCCGAACAGACCGGCGCGATACCCCATGATCTCGGTGAATGGCCAGATGGTCGCGCAGCACCGATATGTGATGGAACAGCACCTTGGTCGCAAGCTGCGCAAGTATGAGAATGTCCACCACAAAAACGGTCAGCGCGATGACTTTCGTATTGAGAACTTGGAACTGTGGGTGACGGCGCAGCCTCCCGGCCAACGACTCGAAGACAAGATCGAATGGGCGATCTCGTTCGTCGAAGTCCACGGCTACACAGTTTCCAAACAAGAGGCACACCATCCCAACCAGAGTGCGTCTCTGTTAAACGGTGGCCTCAACGGAGAATCAAACCTTACTGGCGCCGGATAATACCGCGCTCTGTGAAATACTTCTCAGCTTCCGCGCGCGCGGCCTTGACCGGGTCTTGCCAAAACGCCTTCGCGTCCGGCAAGTCCATGTCCTGCATGAGCGAGTGCGGGGTCGCAGGCGCCAACTGGTTCACCTGCTTGAAAATCTTCGCCGCCTTCTCGTAGGAATACAGTTCGTTTTCCTTCATGAAGGCTTCGAGCGCCTCGACATCGATCCCATCGGCGCGAAGTTTGGCGCGCTGCTCCTCGAACTTGCGCTCCAGGTTAGCCTTGTTGATCGCTTCGGTGATCTTTTCCTGCTCGGCCTTCAAGGATGCGGTCGAGGCGACGATCTGCTCGTGAGTTTCCAAGTCCTGAAAGCGCACATCGGGCTTGACTTTCTTGATCAAGCGCTTGGCCTCCATCGCGACTTCCGGGTTCTTGAGGAGCAGCTCGCCGGCGGCGAGGTAGGCGCGTTGCTCTGATGTGAGGTCTTCGAGCGACACTTAGGCCGACTTCTTGGCGGTGGTGGTTTCAGGGACTTTCGACTGAGTCGCATTCGGCATGCGAATGGTCGCGCCGTTCTTGTGGATGCCGGTGGCATCGGCGCTTGAGAGTCCGCCCAATTCCGCGTAGGTCGGCGGAACCACGAACATGCCGCGATCCTTGGTGTTGTTCTGCAAGTCCGGAACATCCAACGAGTCGTTCGGTTTGAAAAGTCGTGTGCCTGGCATGTCTCTTGATCCTCTTTAAGCCGCCATCGGCGGCGCGGCTGGTGGTGGTCCCGGTGGCGCTCCCGGAGGTGGACCGCCCGGCGGCGGCGTCCCAGGGCCTCCTATACCTGCGAGCATCTGCTTTATCGCCGCAGGTTGCAACTCCTCCGTGGATTCCTCATCGCTCCCAAAGGTCTTGGCTAGCGTCTTGATGGCCGAGAGCAGTGCATGACCTTTGGGGTTTGATGGTCCGAAAACGGCCAGCGCTTTGGTCAGTACTTTGAGCGCCATCGAGACTTGGACTTTTGCCTCCTCCATCTCGCCGGCCGGAACTTGCGGGGTCATCATCGGGGAGGCGCGCGGCGCGTTGTCCGCAGGTCCCGCGCCTTGCGGCATCGGCGCAGGTGGGCCGCCAGGGGGAGGAGCGCCAGGTGGTGGAGGCATCGGCATTGCGCCGAAGTGTGCCCCAAAAAAAACGGCCCCGCAAGTGGGGGCCGTTCATCTTACTTGCGCTTGTGTTTACCGCGCCGGCCACGTCGTGCCATGGTGGATTCTCCTTCAAGTGTCAAGACCGTGGCCTTATAGCTCCGCGACCTTACTACGGATCGCGATCTGCTCCTTGAGGGAGCCTTCAAAATCAGCGGCGCATTTTACGCCGGTGTCCTTTGCGATGTGTCACTTCTTACCGCCTACGTGCAATTGCAGCTTGCGTTCCTCTAGCTTGTGAGCCTCGGACGCCGCCTGGGCTTCCGCCGGTTCGATCTTAGCTTTTAAGCGTTCCTTTAGCAACTCGCGCATCGGCACTTCGACTAAGTCCAAGAGTTCATCCCGATCAATGGCCTTGACCTCAAACAACTTGAACGCGAGCGCCGTCTGATCCTCCATGAAGATGGGAGAGTTGGAGTGCGCGTCGACCTTGGCAATGAAATCATCCGTGAACTGCGCGGCGATGAACTCCTCGCCCTCGGTCGCGCGCATGCGGCGCTTGTCGTAGCGGCGTTTTATTTGCAGGTACAGGGTAGCTAGTTTTTCCAAGGAATCCTCAATGACCAGCGCGCGCTTTTTGATGCGTGAGCTCCCCAGTCGAGAGAGCTGCGAGGCGTGGCCTTGGCTACGAACCCCAGGCTCACCGCGACCCTGGTTGATGTTGGTCAGGCCAATGATGTCATCGAACATCGAGATGATCTCGTGCACCTCGCGGTACAGATCCTCCGGGATTGCTGGAGAATGCACGTCCATCTTGGCGCCCGGCATATCGGTGTTGACCAAGCCGTTTGGACTATCCATCGCGAGCGCAATTTCATCGATCGGCGAGGAGTAGCCGCTCGCGGACTTAGGCGGCTTGGCTTGCAATTCCAACAAGTGATCGATCTCTTCCAACCTGCGGTTTAATTTCTCCTGCAAGGGAATCAAGCGCTCCACTTCCGAGTCCCCGTAGAAGTAGTGCGGATTAGGGCTGGGGCAAATCTGCACGAAGGGCAACTCGTTTTTTAGGAAAGCGCGCTCTAGCGGCCGATCCCAGATGATCTCCTCGGGCGCGGCGAGCGTGACCATGCGATAGTCATCAATCGCATCATCGAAGACGTACAGCTCGTGCATTTCGATCAATGACTCGGAGACCTTCGCTTTCGTAAACTGAGCCATGTTGGTCCACATTCCGCCCCTGAGCGCGCCCACGATATTGGGCGTCACGGCCGAGACCACGATGTGATCGAACACGCCGCCATCGCCTTGGTTTTGCGTGCGCGGGGAACCGGTGACGCGCTCCAAGATCTCGCCCTTACGCTTGTGCTCCGCCATGGTGAGTTCGTTGGCGAGCTGGGTTTTCGTGATCAGGTAGGAGTGAACGAAGGCCTCTTGGTTATACAGGCCCATCACATCCTCGCGAAGCACGGAGAGGTCCTCCGGATCCACCACGCCCGGCATGATCGAGCCCTTGGTGCCGGGGATTGCTTTCACGAACATGGATCCTAAGGCAAAGGCCCAGAGGATCGAGGATCCAAAAATGATGTCGGTGTTGCTCGCGTTCCATTCCTTCGAGAGCGCGTACTTCATCGCGGGAATTTTCCGAGTCTCCCCGACCTTCGAATCGGTCGATACGGACTCTCCTAGTTCGATCGTAAAGCGCGTCGTCTCGTGGCTGTACATGAAGGAGGCTACTTGATCGACAGAACTGAAAATTTTGTTGTACACCGGCCCTTGAGTCTGCGAAGGGTCCGCGCCGTAGGAGTAGTACATGCGCAGCGTGTTGTAGCGGGCGCGTCTCTCGCTGCGCGTCGCCGTGCACTTGCGCATCGTATCCTGATAGAAGGCGAAGGCATCCGCGGGAGCGTGCGGGATGATCACCTAAAAGCCGCCGTTGTTGGTAGCGTAGTCACGATAGTCGCTTGAGCACTGCGGGCAGTGATCGGCAAGCGGCTGATAGTGAATGCACTCGACTGCGTCGGTCTCATCAACGCAGCGTGGCTCACCGCTTTTGATCACCCACACGGTTTGTGTGTCTGGGTGTCTCACTCCAAGCTCTCGCGCGAGGCACGGCCGACGAGTAGCCCAGCCTTCTCAGAGGCTTGAAGCGTGGGACCAGGTAAGTGGATGCCTTGTTTTTTAAACTCGTCGATCACATTGGCGCCCGTCATGCCGCCGATTTCCTGCGGCGTGACCACCGGGGATTGCTCGCCGCGCTGCGACCAACCAGGCGCAGCGGTAGGTATCGGCAACCAGCGTGGGCTAAAATCCATTCCGCGGTGCTGCGGATTCGGTTTCTGAGAGTTCATTACACTGCCATTTCGGTTTGACATATCGCTGAGTCCTACCGAGTCGGCTAGGCCGCGCAAGGTGCGGTCGGTGTTCGCGGTGATGCCATCGTGAAACGCGGGGGCGGTGCGAAACTCCTGCACCACGAAACGTTTCGGGCAGCCTTGCTCGCACCTTCCGGTCTCGTTCTCGAACTCCCCGTGCGCGGCGCAGCGCCATTCCTTGATCACGCTCATGATTTCATTGCCCTCAAGCCAAACTTTGGCGGCGGCTCCTTGCCCCCGATCGACACCTGACGCTTTTGCGTGCTTGCCGGACGCGTCAACCCCAAACCGTACATATAGTCTCTCACGAGCCGCTGCACAACAGGCTCACGGTATTCGGGTAATTGGGCGGACTTCGCCACCGTGGGCGTCCAGATCATCCCCTGGCCAATGAGTCGGGTTCTGAGCTGATCGTTCCAGGCGAGGGCCGCCAGAGCCGTAGCGATGGATCGATCGTCTTGGTCCGAGTGATCGGCCGCCGGCTGAATGTCCCCATCGTAGCGGCGGATGTTCTGCATCTCATCGACAAGCAAGCGGCTGTGTGGAATCAAAATCCCGCGCTCGAAATTGTCTTTGAAATTGTTGAACATGCGCTCCTTCACACGAGTATTAGTCTGCGTGTGAATCGCGGTAGGAGCTCCGCCCAGAGAATCGATTCTCCGATACATGTACTGGGAAATCGCGCGCGTGACGGACTGCAAAATCTTGGTGTCCCCGCCCAAGCGCTGCGAGAGGTTCGCGCTCTTTTTCAAGTTCTGCATCTCGTTGAGCACAGCCTCGCCGGGGCCGTCGATCTCCAGGTTCACCAGACACGGCTCATAGGCGCCGGCCAAGTAGCAGATCACCCAGGCAAACGCGAACGTCGACATCGAATTACTGGTGAACTCCGCCACTTGCTCTAAGCGATTGGACCACGCGCGATACACGGTCGCGGCGAACTGATCCGAGGTGTGGGTCGAGCCGTAGGCCGGGTCCGCACCCAATACGTAACAGGCGCCTTTTTCCGGTTCCGCCCACACAAATAAATTAGCCTGCTTATGAGGCACGATGATCACCTGCGTCTCGGTGAACTCCCGTCCGATCTGGATGCGATACGTGTCTGGCTTATCTTCGTGGATGAGGCGCTGGTAGGCATCGTTCAAGGACGGCGCGGTGAAGAACTGGCTGCCGGTCGCGATGAAAGCGTGATTCTCGGTGTGCGGGTACTCCTGCAAGAGTTCCATCTCATCCGTGATCTTCTCGGCCGCCATGTAGCGATACCAGGCGAACTGCTCAGGCTCGATGCTCACCGCGTACAGTTCCAGTACCTCGCGCGCCCAGTCCCGCTCCTCCGGTGTCGCGCGGCCTTTTTTGCCCCAATAGCGCTCGAACAACGCGCTGCCTGCCTTGCAGCGGTAGTAGTCATTCGCCCACCAGGAAATAAAGATCGCCTTGATGGTGCTCGAGGCCTTTGCTTCTTGCCACAGGCGCTGGAAGTGATTGAAGCCATTCGCGGTCGACTCCCAGTGATAGAAGCGCACCGGGTTGTGCTCGGCGAAGGTCGCGCGAAGCGCCGAGATTTGGCTCCCGTCGCCCCAGAAGGCGGGCTCGGTCATGTGCCCGAACACCAGCGCCGAGGAGCGGCCCAAGGTCTTGGAGCTCGTTTGCTTCAAGCCCGCGACCTTGTATTCCAAGGTGGCGCCGTTTTCGAGCACGAGCTGGTTCACGTTGTGCGCAACGATGCCTTTCTGCCACTCCTCCGGGAGGCCCTCGTAGTAGGTTTCGAGCATGGAGCGAAACTTGGCGCGCGCCGCATCCTCGTGCAGAACGAGCGCGCCGGAGAGGCCGGGGTAGCGGCTGGCGAAGTACAGGTCCATCGCGAGTGAGATCGAGCTGATCCCGATCTGCCGGGCTTTCAAGGTCACGAACTCGCGAATGCCGCGGCTCATCCCCTCCTCAACTTCCGATAGCCAGCGCTTTTGCGTGCCCATCAAATGCTCACCTAAGCGGATGAACCCCTCCTCTTTCGTGGATATTTTGAGCGCATTTAAATATTCGCGAAAGTGAGCGAAATCAAAGCCTTCGATCTGCCCAAACTGTGATTGCTTCGGTGGCGGCGCGGCGATGCGCGGGCGGCCGCGGCGCTTCTTGGTGTTCGGTTCCGGAAGATCCTCAGGGATCATGGGCTTGAGGGAAAGCTCGCCGGGTCGTGGCGCTGAGTAAATCAAGTAAGGGGGAGCCGCCGTACGCTGCATATTGCGGCTCCTTCATGGTCGATACGTAGGCAGCAAGCATGTCAAGTGCCCGGCCGATCGCCTCGACGGTACCTTGCGTGTTCTCCAACTGCGCATCGAGGTTCGCGATGGACAGCGCGACTTGATCGGCGAATATATTCGGCTCGCCATTCACGGACTTGAACTCAACATCCGCGGCGCGCTTTTCAAAATGCTCGCGCATGTAGCGCATACCGGAAATGTTGCCTTGAGCCTTGCGCTTGTTCTCGTGCAAAAAGGCCTTCGCGCCGGCAACGATATTCAGGCGCAGCGGATTCTGCAGCACCGACTGAAAGGCTTGCGCGAGTTGAATACGGGCGCGCAACTCAAGCGGTGGCGTGGGAGGCAGATCATCGCCGCCTAAGTCGAAGCGTTCGCGCCTGGCAGGATCACTCAAGATGTCGTAGGCCACATTGACGCGCGTCATGGCCATCACATCCCCGCCGCGATCTGGGTGCGCCTTGGAACTGGCCTTGCGGTACGCTCGCTTGATCGTGCCTGAGTCCGCGTCCTTCGGCACGCCTAGCTCGCGGTACGGATCGATCTTCACGCGACCGTCTGAGGCAGAGGGCACCCAAGAGCCGGCGGCGCGGCCCACTCCCACATCACCGGCACCGCAAAGCACTTGCCGTGCACGCCCATGTCGGCCTTGACCTTCGTCATCCTCCCCGCAA
>Ga0210402_10000590_pt1 | contig 40131 bp, 26 predicted proteins | sample IncBWC7MmetaG_FD_161055 | JGI IMG/M metagenome (GOLD analysis project Ga0210402, IMG submission 161055) | Forest soil microbial communities from Barre Woods Harvard Forest LTER site, Petersham, Massachusetts, United States - Inc-BW-C-7-M | ecosystem: Environmental > Terrestrial > Soil >...
TCAGGGACAAAGACTTTTTTCGGGGGCAAGGCGCACGAGGGCGGATCGAGCCGAAAGACGGATCGAGGTTTGCGGTTTTGGGAAATTGGTTTCATGCGGCGACTCCGGCGATCGAGGGCGGAGAACGGAGTTGGATCTGGGCAGCCGTAAGTCTCTCGATGACCACCATGCGGCCGCCACATTTGGGACAGAGCGGAAGTGGGCTCGCTTCGTGGGCAGGGGAGGCTTCTGGTTCGGTGTGCGATGGCTGTAGGGCTCCGAGTAGTTGAAGGCAAAGGGGCAAGAAAGTGGCGCGCCGCCGGTTGGCGAGGAAGCCAAAGTGGCGAATGCGGACAAAGCCTTTGGGAAGCACATGCAACAGGAAGCGCTGCAAGAACTCATCCAGGGATAGGGTCATCAACTCAAAGCCCGTTTCGGGCTGGCGAGGACCAAGCGCCAAAGGCACTCTCGGAGTTCCCGAAAACCATCTGCTGCGACTAATTAAGAGGCACATCAGTTTTGAGTTCGTGTGCGAGCGATTAAGAAACAGCTGCAGTGAGTCGCGTCGGCCCTCGATCAATCCCGAACTCCTGCTGCGCATTCTGCTATCGGCTGCATGAAGTTGTTGCGAGAGCAACCGTGAGTGATCGTCATAGCCCTGGCGGTGGCGTTCCTCGGCGCACTCAGCATGCACATGGAGCGTTTAGTAGGCTGGCGTTTCCTGATCCCCTGATCCCATCCTTTGTCGTGAATAGAAAAGCCCGTGAAGAGAGTCTCCACGGGCCCGATAGTAACGTTGAGCTTGTTTAGAACTTCAGCTTGAGCGCGACCTGTAGCTGACGCGCAGAGGTGGTTCCATCCGGCTGTGTGGCGGTCGACAGGCTCACACCGAATAAACCGCTGGCAATTGCATTGCCCAGCGAGGCTGAATCGGCGCCCGGATTTGTGAAGTGCGGGTGGTTGAAAACGTTGTACCCTTCAAAACGGAGTTCGAGTTTAACTCTCTCGGTGATAGAGGTTGTCTTGGAGAAGGTCATATCCCAATCCCAGAAACCAGGACCATGCCAGAAGTTGCGGGCGTTGTTCGATATTCCGCCAACCAGCGTTCCGTTTGGTCCATTCTGCGAATATGCGGGACTGGTAAAGGCGCAACCAAATGCATTGTTTGGCATGAACACGTAACCCAGCCCCACGCCATTCTCGCACCCAGCCGCTGGGGTGGCGAACGGATCGCCGACCTGATAACCCCAAGCGGCGATACCGGTTCTCTGGGAGTCTCTCGGGCTACGCACATTGAACGGAATCCCCGTTTGCGCGCTGAAGATTCCCCCTAGCTCCCAGCCTTCAAAAAACCGCCCGGCCAACCCGCTGCTCAGATAGTGCTTACCGCGGCCGAACGGCAGTTCCCAAATGTAGTTCGTCACAAAGATGTGGCGAACATCATTGTCGGAGTTGCCATAGCTCTGACGCAGGTTGCGAGAGTCGCGGGGAAAGGTACGGGAGCCGAGGTTCGGATTCAATGCATCGACTCCGTTGTCCAAAGCATGCGACCAGGTATAGGAAGCCTGTACGAACAGGCCATGAGACATGCGATGCGTAAACTTCGACTGCAGGGCATGGTAGATGGAGTTGAATTCTGTGAGCTGATAGTTGGGTTGCACCATCGCGTTATTGTTGACTGCGTTAAACGGCAGACCAAATTGGTTTGCCTCATAGAGGGCTGTGCTGCTGACTGACGGGCAGGACCCAGTTCCGCTCCCCGGCGTGCCGTTGCCACAAACTGTGTCATAGAGCTGTTGAACCAGGGCCGGGTCGGGCGGGTTGCCGTCGCGCTGTCCCCATACGTGAGTACCCTGTGCACCGATGTATGCGATATCGAGCACGTTGCTGCCGGGTAATTGGCGCTGGATGTCGAGGTTCCAGTTGTTGCTGGCGGGATTGCGGAAGTGTTGATCGAATATTACCAACCCCCCGGTTTCGGACCCGTCGGGAAGCGTGGCTGATGGGATCTGTGTAGGCGGTTGGGCTGGGAAGGCCCCCGAGCCAAGAAAGTTGTTGAGCGTGTCAAAAGGAAAACTCAGGTACTGCGCCTGGAAAGGCGGGTTGGCACGGGCATTGCCGAATGCATTGCCGAACACCCGGTCATGAAATATGCCGTAGGCGGCTCGAATCGACGTCTTGCCGTCACCCCATGGATCCCACGTGAATCCAATTCGTGGTTCAAAATCCTTGTGATCCGGTTGATAGAGTGAGTGTTGAGTTCCTGCGCCCACCAGTGTGAATACAACATCCTGACCGCTTGCATAAGAACCGGGATCCTGGAACAGGTTGGAGGCGTTGCCGTTGACTTCGTAGGGCACGCCATTAAGTTGGTATCGCAGTCCCAGATTCAGGGTGAGGTTCTTCCTGATCTTCCAGGAGTCTTGCCCGAACCAGTCGAATTCGTTCTGGCGATAGGTCTTACCGTCTGTGGGTTGCCGGGCAGCAGTCTTATTGAAGAACTGGTTCTGAGTGTCCTCAATCGCGAAGCCCCAATAAGCATTCGCGGCATCAATAAGCGAGGTGCCCGGATCGTTAGCAGGCTCGTTGGCGATAAGTCCGGGGTCGTAGCCGCCGAACGCCAAGGCCGGATCGAGAGTGATTGATCGGCGTGACGAGAAGTTATCGAAACCATTTTCCTTCACCAGTCGGGCATCGAAACCGAACTTGAAGGTGTGGTTTCCACGCACCCAGGTGACATTGTCGCTATAACTGACAGTACCGGTCGTGCGCGACTGGCCGTCGGAGCCACCGAGCTGACTGGCGAAGCTCGTAAATGGATTCAGGCTGTAATCCCAGCCGTTGCCAAACGAATCCACCCCTCCAGGGCCGTTAAGGAGACTAGTCGTGGCCGCGGGCTGGGTGAATGGCGCATAGATGTGATTCAACCCGAATTGGAAATTGTTAATGAGTGTGTTGCTCAACGTCGAGGTCAGCTGAGCGCTAATGCCATAGTTGATGGCCTTTGCGTCACAGCCCGACACTCCCGGGAGAAAGTTACCGCAATTATTAGGGAAGTCGCCGTGGTTGTAGCCGAAACGGATGTTCATGGCGTGTTTGTCGGTGAACCTGTGATCGATCTTGAGGACAGGAGAGTAGCTTTTCACCCGTGAGGTACTCGGGAAGAAAATATTTCCCGCGATACCATCGGAAGACTGGGATGCAGGGACGGCGAATGGTGCGTAGATAGCAAATACCTTAGCCATTGTGGGGTCCGCAGGCAGACCAAAGGCGTTGTTGTTTCCCGTCTGCGTCAAATCGATCGGTACGTTCTGATGCAACACACCGTTTGTATCAGTATAGGTGTAATTAAATTGTCCCGTAAGAAAGTCGGTCGTTGGCACGGTTGCCTGACCGGTCAAGGCCGTTATGAAACGGTTCCACTCGTTGTTAAAGAAAAAGAACGTCTTGTCTTTGATGATGGGTCCGCCAACCGAGAAGCCGAATTGATGGCGGATATATGGGTTCATGGGTCCGGCATTAGGACCCTCGCCGGGATTGAACCAGTCGCGAGCGCCTCCGAATCCATTCCAACGTCCGAAATAGTAAGCCGAACCGTGGAGTTGGTTGGTGCCGCTCTTGGTAACTACGTCAATGATTGCGCCGGTGTTGCGCCCGAACTCCGCGTTGAAGTTATCGGTAATGACGCGAAACTCCTCGGTCGAGTCCGGGTTCGCGCTCAGGACTCCGCCCGCGGTTCCAGGCACGGACGTATCGTTGTTGTCGACGCCGTCGAGCATGAAGTTGCTGTTCTCCGTGCGGCCACCGTTCACCGAGAAGCCACCCAGGCGGTTACTCGCAGTGAACGTTCCCGGGGAGAGCAGCACGAGTTGATAAGGATTGCGTGTAATGAGAGGCAAGGCCTGCATCTGGGCTGATTCAACGAGGTTGCTGATCTGCGAGGTCTCGAGATCGACCGGGGGTAATTGGGCCGCGCTCACCTCAACCGTAGAAGATACAGAACCTGGCTGCAGGGACGCATTGATGGTCATAGCCTGGTCCACGGTCAGCGTGATCTCGTTCACACGGTAGGTCGTGAAGTTCTCCTTCTTTATTTCGATCCGATAGTTGCCAACCACCAGGTTGGTAACCCCATAGGTTCCCGAACTCCCCGACGTGGCAGTACGCGCCGCCGCAGTGTCAATGTTGACGACCGATACCTCCGCGCCTACTACCACCGCGCCGGAAGCGTCGGTTACAGTACCGGAAATGGATGCGGTCTGGGCAACGGCCAACGTGCTGGCAACAATCAGTAAAGCAAACAAAGACCATCTAGACATTGTGATCTCTCCCGTTCAGCTTCTCCGCTTCTCCCAGAGTTCGGCAAAGTTGTTTACCCCGACACGAGTGGGCACCAACAATTCCTAGGGAGCTGACCTTTTGGGTTATGCAATTGACAATCCAAATTAAATCAGTGTAAGGCATGTGTTTTCATTAATTTACGGGATAGCCGGAGGGAGATCTACAGTTTTCGGAATCTTCATGGGAGAACACAATATGTTAGAACGTATCCTTCGGGTAGTGGTTATGTTTCCGCATCAGTAGGTGGTGTTCACCTGAGGTTAGCTTGATCGAATCACCACAATGTCTACTATCTGCTGTCGTTGCATCCGCAGCCATTCTGCCACCGGGGAACGAAATAGGGGATCTTCCAGGCTGAACAGGCCACGCACGAAGTGTTCGCGTTTCCCCCTGAATTGACCGAACCAGAGGTCCAGTCGCTTATCGAAACAATCGCAGACTTCCGCGGATAACGACAGGCGTGCATCCTAAACATACTCGTGACACCATACTTTCGGCGCGCTTATGGGTGACGCGCCGACAACCGCGTCGCCTCGGTTTGTTCATCAGCCGCGGCCGCGTCCTTGCTCAGCTTGAGATAGGCATTCCGCAAAGCAAAATGGGGATTTGCTTCGCTGGGCCGCAGCGCCGCTGCCTTCTTCAGGTGTGGTAGCGCTGCTTGGGGCTTTCCTGAGAGGGTTAACACACGCCCGAGCAGCAGGTTGGCATCGTAGTCATTCGGGGAAGTGACGAGAACTTTCTCGCATTCCCTGATAGCCGGGGTAATACTGCCCACGCGCGTATACGCATTCGCCAACAAGATGTGCCCGCGCTGCCATTGCGGCAATTTCGCGACCAGGCTCTGGAACTCGGTTACCGCCCCCCGAAAATCTTCAGTAGCAAACAAGGCCGTACCTAGTTTGAAGTGCGCAACCGCCGAGTCCGGAGATAATTCCACCAGCTTGCGCAACACCGGCACAGCTTGGCGATAATCTTTCATCAACACCAGACAATGGCTCAGCCTGTTATAGAGCAGTGTCATGTTTGGCTCTTTGGCTATCAGTTGCCGCCACAAAGAAACAGCTTCCGGGAGGGCCCCCTCGTCGAGAGCCATGTTTGCGCGATGAATGATGTTGCCGATCTCGATTTTGTCCTTGGCATCCGCGCCTTGTTTCGTGTCGCGACGTGACTCAGCACCTGCGCTGTTCATCGTGGCAGCGTAGCCGAGTGCGGCCAGTTTCTCTTCGGCGTCCGGATCCAGCGCCGCCCGGGGCGATTTTCGAACGCTGGATGTCTTATCCAACAATGCATTCAATTGACCTGCTAGGGTGCCGAGCACTGCGGGCGCGGTTGCGGATAGATCATGCTGAGAGTGCAGATCCACCGACTGGTCATACAATTCGCTTCGCGGAGCCTCAATATAAAGGTACTTTCCCGAACGCAGAGCGCGCAGCGAACTCCATCCATAGGCGAGATGGGCATATTCGGTTTCGGCATAGGCAGGACGGTCTTGCGATAGCGATGCGGCTTCAGTAGTTGCGTCGGACGGCGGTTTCATCAAGCTCAGCAGTGATTTTCCCTGCACTTCCCGAGGAACGGCTATGTGCGCTGCCTGCAACATTGTTGGCAACACGTCCACGAGTTCGACCCGGGCTTCATTTCGCTTTCCGGCAGAAACTTCCCCCGGCAGCTTGATCATGAGCGGGACATGGAGCGTCTCGTCGTACAGAAAAAAACCGTGGAAAGCTTCCCCATGTTCCCCGAGCGACTCACCATGATCGGCCATCACTGCGATGACCGAGTCCTCATAAACCCCGTCAGCTCGCAACTGGTCAATCAATTTGCCCACTGCGGAATCCACGTATGCAATCTCCCCGTCGTAGGGAGCATCGGCATATCTGGTCTTGAAAGGTTCGGGCGGGTCATAGGGATCATGGGCGTCGTAAAGATGCACCCACATAAACAACGGTCTGCCGGCGTGCTCTCCGAGCCACGCGAGCGCGTGATCCACCACTTCGCCGCCACGCCGCTCCGTCGTGCGATAGCGATCTTCACCAGGCGACGGATGGAAGCCTGCGTCGTAGGTATCAAATCCGCGATCGAAACCCGGCGCCAGCCCCACCCCCGGATCGAGCACCATAGCGCCGATGAATGCGGCCGTTCGATATCCGCGGTTCAGGAGAATCTCCGGAGCGTACGGCAGACCCCTGCCCAGCGGCATTTGAAAATCTCGCACCTGGTGATACTGCGGATAGGTGCCGGTAAGAATGGTGGCATGCGATGGCGCAGTCAGTGGAACTTGGGAATAGGCTCGGGTGAAAACTACGGACTGAAGAGCGAGTGCATCCAGATTCGGCGTCAGCCCGCGCTCCGATCCCAAAAAGCCCATGCGATCGGCACGCACCGTATCGAGGGTAATCAAAATGATATTAGGAGAATCCCTCGTGGCCGCGATTGCGTATCCTGCCAACCACGCGATGCAGACCCACCGACAAATAACACACACAGCAAGAGTTTATCACTGAGTCGACCACCGGCCAGCTGCGCCCGAAGGCTATCGGTGCCGCTAGCGCTGCTTACAATGCGCCGGCCCCGGTGCCTGGTCGGTTGCACGGAATCGCCCGCTTATGACCGTTGACCTTCGCGGCGCCGCCTACGCCGCGAGCCGGATCAGCTCCACGCTAAAAGGCAGTACTAAACAATTCGGATGGTTGCAGGACCTCGCAACCATGAACCACTGCAGAAATGCAAAGGAATGGCAGATTTTCCTGGGACACCCTTTCCGATCTCCTCGATCCTGGCATTCTCGACGCGGCAGATTCATCTGGGCTCAATCACAGTGAAAAAAGCGGAGGCAAAAAAATGCCGGGGAGCGGTGCGGTAGCGGTCCCCGGCCCATTCTTGGTTCAGTCGTGACTTTGTTTAGTGGAAAAGATTTAAGGTGTTCGTGGCATCGTCCACGTAGTAGACACTCTGTCCGACCGTAACCAAGCCGAACAGTGCGCCAGCGCCAGGAGGATTGCCACTGCTATCGAGTAATGTCTTCGCAACCTGCAATCCGTCGGGCGTGGTCTGGACCATATACCCGTCCACTCCGTCGACGGTGAGGATGTCACCGTTCGGCGCGACCGCCAGGCCTAGCGGATCGTTCAGACTCCCACCCTTGGTGATGGTAATGCCGGTGCGGGCGCTGGTTTGGCGCTGGATGGGATAAGGGATCTCAGTGATACGGTTATTGAGGCTGTCGGCTACATATAGTGAGAAGCCGTCCCGGCTCAATCCTACTCCGGTCGGGCCGATCACCAAGGCTGCCGGGTCGGTGCGCTCGGCGAACCCGGAGCCAATTACGGTCATCGCTTCCACAAAGGGAGGAGCCGACTTTGAGAGAGTGAGATCGACTCGAACCACCGTGCCTTGATTCACGACACTCCCGCCAGCTGCGACGGTGCCGTTCAGCACATTCGTGACAAATAGCGCTGCCGTCCCGCCGCCATTGACGTTCGAATGGTCGAGAACGGCCATGTCCCAGGGCCCATTGATCAGAGTGCCGTAAATTGTTTCAACCACGCTTCCCGAAGAATCGAGGATCAGTAGACATCCAGCTTGGGCCGTTGCCGCAGTGCCATCGGTGGTGGGCAAACTGCCGACGATCACCCAGCCAGCGCGCAACGCAACCAGAGCTGTCGTAAGGCCGACGCCGCCGGTGCAAGTACCGGGAAGATGGGAAGCATCAATCTGAGCGAACTGGCTGACGGTGCCGCCGGGGGATATCTGCATAATTGTTGTTCCGGTTCCTTGCAGGTTAGACGCGGCGTTGAAATTGCTGATGAGCATGTTTCCCTTCACCAAATTTCCAATTGTGTCTGGAACGACGTAAATCCCATATGGGTTTACATCGCCGTTTGCGGGGATGGTGGAAGCGATAACCGTAATGGTGTGCGGCGGGCGGGCCATAGGCGACTCAGCGGCGGCAAGGCTCGGGAACAGGCAGGAAAGAGCCAGCACGGCGCTCGCCACGCGGACGAGAGGTGGAATTCGAGAGTGATGTTGAAAGCTCATTTTCTTCTCCTGGGTTGAATTTAGTCTCCTTCGCCTCGAAGCGGTTGCATTCGCAAACTTTCTGCCCGAGCGCTCCGTCTAGAGCCACTTGCGGCAAACTCTCAAACAATTGCGAACACCTGTTTGGTGCCGATTCTGGTTCGTGGGGTGAACGCAGAGTTGTAAACAATTTGTAAATAGTCCGTGTACGGTGAGCCCAATCGAGATCCGCTAAATCGGGAGATGACATCCACTCGCCAGAACCGCAGAGATGTTGCGGATTCTGGATGTTCTCTAAGCCATCGAAGAAGGTTTGTAATGAATCGGATGAGTCTACGACAAGGTCTCGGCGCTTGGGAAACCGACCCAGAAGAGTTTGTCGATTTAGCGGAACGACTGAAAGCACCTTCGTCAGATTCCACAGCAAATGGCGCAGTGGCGCGTAGGATAAACACCCGTTCGGAACAGTTCGGGCACCTCGTCCACGGGACAATGCGACCGAAGCATTCCCGCCATTCTTGGGCCGAAGCCCTGTGCACCTCCTAAGAGTTACCTCCGTAACGGCCTTTCGCAGCGAATTTAGAAATAGAATAAATGTTCCCGATCTGAAGCATGATTAAAGCAAGCCGATGTGAAGGGTTGGCTTCAGAAGTAGCCTGGCTGTGTGTCGGCTTTATCTAGGGTTGGTACGGCGCGGACACGATAGTGGAGTTAGAACGAACGCTGAGGAGTGAGAGCATGGATTCACTGAAAGCCATCCTTTTCCTGCTGGTCACGGTTGCGATGGCGACGGGCGGTTCGGTCAAGTCCGCATTCTACGGTGAAATCTCTGATTCGCAATGTGCTATGAACGTGCACTCCCTGAGCCGTTCGCACCAGGAAATGACTACCAAGAAGACGATGGGTAGTGATCGGGCGTCGTGCGCCCGCGCCTGCGTGAGGCGAGGCGGGGAGTGGGTTCTTCGCTCCCGAGACGAGATTTACCGTCTGAAAAGTCAAATCGGTATCCAAGAGTTTGCCGGCCAAAACGCAGAGGTGATCGGTACTCTGGACGCAAAAACGAACACGATCGATAACACAAGCATCGAAATGGCGCCGATGGCGAAACGCCCGGCACCTCCGCAACTGAATCGTGCTCACTGAAACTTCTCACAAACCGGTTTGTGGAGCGCGCAGCCGATCGGCTGCCCGTCTGAGTCAGATCATTTCGCGAGATGGTCAGCGAGCCAGGTAAGGACCGGGCAAAAGCGATCACGCATCATTGAACCGGAACGATATCGAATTCTATTTTGACTTCGTCTTTGACTTTAACGGTTCCACCAGCAATGCGTATCGGATTAATGTCGAAGATGCTCTGTTTGAAAGATGCCGAACCGCGGTAGTGGCCCCCCTCTAAAGAAACAACCACAACAACCGGTTGATTCTTTCCGTGCAACTTTAGATTCCCACGCACCTCCCAATGAGCGTCTCCGGTTTTGGTTATAGCGGTAGAGCGGTATGAAATCTCTGGAAAACGCTCGGCATCGAGAACCGCATTTCCTTCCATCATGTGTTGGATTTCGGCACGCTTGTCGAGCGAGATCTCCGGGTCGAGCACACGCATCTTGCGCGAATCCACGCGCAGCTGAACGCTTGGACTGGCGGAAGAATCGATCTTACCCTCGTCAATTGGAGCTTGTATTTCGTGATCGTGCGCAAACGCAGAGAATGCGCCGGATTTGAAGACTCGAACCTTCAAACTGGATTTGTTCACATCGATCGCTTGGGGTTGGGCGTAGAGGTTGTTTGGTCCGAGGCAGACAATGATTGCTAGAATTCCCAACGCCGGCCTCGAAAGTCTCACTGAATCCCCCGCCTGTTTCCGCGTTCCATTCATCTCCGATGGGCTATGGCACCCGGAACGACACGTTGCTCAAGAGCGTGCCGCTGGGCGTTACCACCAGTACTTCGCCGGTGGTGGCGCCCGCGGGGACGGTCGTCGTGATTTCGGAGCTCGACACCACAGTGAAAGTTGCCGCCCTGCCGTTAAAGTTGACGCTGGTCGCTCCCGTCAAATTCGTGCCCAGAATTTTGACGACCGCTCCTACTTTCGCGGCAGTCGGCTGGGTCTCGACAAATGGGCCCAGACCTACAGACAGGGTGAAGACCGTGCCGTGACCGTTCGCCCCGCCATCAGCCGTTGTCCCGTATAAATTCCCATCAGTCGCCTGAACCAGCCCCCCGGAGGGGTATTGGCCGTCGGGGCAACCACTCTGAGAGCAAAAATTGTAAAGCGTGGTCAGCGTGCCACTCAGCGTGATTTTGAAGATTGTTCCAGCGCCGTTGGCTCCGCCCACGTCCATGATCCCGTACAAGTTCCCATCCGTGGCCTGGATCAGACTCGCATAGAGGTAATTACCGTCAGGGCAGCCGCTTTGGGAACAAACGTTGTAAAGCGTGGTGACCTTGCCGCTCGGGGTGATTTCGAAGATCGTGCCGTTGCCGTAGGTCCCGCCGGTGATCGTTGTTCCGTACAAATTTCCACTGCTAGCCTGGACGAGCCCCGTTTGGGGGAACGACCCGTCGGGGCAACCGCTTTGCGTGCAAAAGCTGTGCTGCGTGGTCAGCGTGCCGCTTGGGGTGATTTTGAACACCGTCCCAAAGCCTTTGGCCCCGCCCTCGAGTGTTGTCCCGTAGAGGTTTCCATCCGTTCCCTGGATCAACGCCGCGAAGGGGTTCCTGCCGTCCGAGCAACCACTTTGCGAACAAAAGCTGTGCAGCGTGGTCAGTGTGCCACTCGGAGTGATTTTGAAGATCTCTCCATCGCCCTTCGACCCGCCATAGTATGTTGTACCGTAGAAGTTGCCGTCGGTGCCCTGTACCAGCCCTGCCAACGGCTGGGAGCCGTCCGTGCCGGCGAAGGTGTGCAGCGTGGTCTGCTTGCCACTTGGGGTGATCTTGAAGACAGTGCCTAAGTCCTTGGATCCGCCCAGGTAGGTTGTCCCGTAGAAGTTGCCATCGGTGCCTTGAACCGGGGTGGCGTACGTGTACTCGCCATCCGTGCAACCGCTCTTGGAGCAAAGGCTGTAAAGTGTAGTCAACGTTCCACCCGGAGTGATTTCAAAGACGTTTCCAGAGTTCTTGGTGCCGCCATAGTACGTTGTGCCGTACAGGTTCCCATTCGTGCCCTGGACCAGCCCCGCAAACGACAGGCGGCCATCTGTGCCGTCGAAACTGTGCAGCGTGGTGAAAATTGTTCCGGGGTCGCGGCCGGTGTATGTTTGGGCTGCACTATGCGCCGCTGATGCGAACAGGGAAAGCACCGCCAACAACATTAGAACTCCGAACTTTCTCATGGCGGACATTTTTATCCTCCTCTAATACAAAATGTTCACAACCCGGTAGCGGACGCAACCACAATCCGAGCCGCTAGGGCGGCACCCGGAAGGACACGTTGCTCGAAAGCGTACCGCCGTCCGCTACCACCTTGACTTCTCCGCCAGTGGGACCCGCGAGTTGCTGATGATTTTGGAACTCGACAAGACGGTAAAAGTCGCCGCCGGGCCGTTAAAGTTGACGCTGGTGGCCCCTGTTCGATTGGTGCCTAGAATGTTGACGGGCGCCCCACGTCGCCAGAGGCAGGCTCTGTTTCCACAAACGGGCCCAGACCAACAGACAGACTGAAAATCGTGCCACACCACCCTCCGCAGGCGTGGTAGACATTTGTGCCCCCACGAACGGTCGTCCCGTAAAAGGTTCCATTGCTGTGCTGGACCAGCGTCGTTGGGAGGGCACCATCCGCCCTGTCGAAGCTGTGCAGCATCGTCAGCGTTCCGGTTGGCGTAATTTTGAAGACCGTCCCACAGCCACCGGCGAAGTTGCTGCAATTCCCGCCCCCGCCGGTTGTCCCGTAGAAGTTTCCGTCGCTGGCCTGGATCAGTGCTGCGCTGGGATTAGCGCCGTCCGTGTAGTCGAAGATGTGCAGCGTGGTCAGCGCGCCTGCAGGGGTGACTTTGAAGACCGTGCCACAGGTGCCAGTTGTGCAATTACTGTTGCTAGCCCCGCCAGAGTAGGTCATCCCGTAGAAATTCCCATCGGTGGCCTGGATGAGCCCAGCGCCGGGATTATCGCCGTCCGTCAAGTGAAAGCTGTGCAGCGTCGTCAGCGTGCCGGTTGTCGTGATTTTGAAGATCGTCCCGCAGCCACCGGCACACGCGGCGTTCCCGCCCGCTGACGTTGTTCCGTACAAGTTCCCGTCGGTGCCCTGGACCAGCCCGCCGGGCTCTTGGCCGTCCGCGCAGCCGCTTTGGGAACAAAAGTTGTACAGCGTCGTCAGCGTGCCGCTGGGGGTCATTTTGAAGAGCGTTCCGCAGCCATAGTTGCTGCCACCAAAGAGGCAGGAGTTGGTTCCACCCTCCTTCGTCGTCCCGTAGAAGTTCCCGTCACTGGCTAGGACCAGCAGGGCATCGGGGTAAGTGCCGCTCGGGAGTGGGCCAAAATTGTGAAGAGTCGTGAGCGTGCCACCCGGTGTGATTTTGTAGACCCAGCCATGGCCGAGGGTCCCACCCGCAAGGCTCGTCCCGTAGAAGTTCCCGTCGGTCCCGAGGATCAGCCCCGCTGCGAATGCGCCACCAGAGTGCAGAGTCGTGAACGTGCCGCTTGGGATGATTTTGAAGATCATCCCATTCTGCTTACCGGAGTACCCATACGTTGTGCCGTACAAGTTCCCGTCGGTGCCTTCGACCAGGCCCGCGGTGGGAGGACCGCCCGAGCCGAACTTGTACAGGGTGGTGAATGTCTGCGCAGGCAACGACCCTGACGCACACAGCCAGAGCGCCGCTAACATCACAGAAGTTCCGGACTTTCTTATGGTGAACATTTAGGTTTCCTCCCGTAAGACAAAACCAAAGTTGACCACCGATAAGCATGAGGAACCGTCACGGGCCAGTTGTCACAGGGTTGTCAAGAGATTGTTATTTGTTTAGCAGCCACATAGTCCGAAGACGCCCGCCACACTGTTGTCCGTGGCTTTTGCAGATTGGCCCGGCATGAAGGCACCCACATCGCCGCGTTCTCGGATGTCGGCCAGAAGCGTGCGACCATGCCGGCAACCGGCGGCCCAGCGTTGTTGTAAGTAGTCACGGAACCATTCGACCATTCCTGGTCGCGGTTCCATCCGATTGCGTTCGGGCAGCGTGTCCAGACGTACCCATCGCCCAATGCGCCGCCGGTTGATGCCGAGATGGCGCGCGCTTTGGCTCACCCTCATGCCAGCGCTCTTCATACACTGAAACAACTCTAGCTTTTGCTGCCGCCGGAGTCGGGCGACTTCTGCGTGTTGCTGCTGCGCTGGATTGGATTGGCGACACCGGTGCTCGCACGCAGTGTCAGGTGGCAGTCCGCGGCAGCCATGGAGAATGGTTCCTGCTCTCCTACTACTCTTCTCTTCACACGTTTTTACTTCGACTGCGCTTTCCGGATACCCTCGAAAGTGGCCAAAGCGCTCTTTGCGTCAGCATCACCGGGCGCCAGCTCAAGAGCGGTGTGCAGCTCTTTCTCCGCCGCGTCAAGGTTGCCGATCCGACCGTAGAACAACCCCAGATTCTTGTGCAGATGGGCGCTTTCCGCACACGACCCACAAAGGCGAATTGCCTCGTTCATCTGCTCCATCGCTTGGGGCCAATTCTGCGCGTTGGCGGCTTCCAGAGCGAAGTTGCCCAGTTCAGCTGCACGGTCCGTGATCAGTTGCTTTCGTTGCAAATCGTCGAAGCGATCTTGATACTGCTGTGCTTCGGGGTCGTTCATTTTGGCCAGCGACCTCGCCAGGTTGTAGAGCGCCTGAGTGTGATTCGGATCTGCCTGAACGGCGGCCTTCCAATGCTGAATCGCTCCAGCCCGGTCGCCAGCGTGCTCAAGATTTTGCCCGAGCAGATATTGGGCGTTCGCGTTGTCAGGCTGAAGGGCCACTACCTTGCGAAGAAGGTCGGTGGAACGGTCCGGGTCATTCTCTTGCTTTCGGGTTAACGCCAGGAAATAAACAGCGTCAGCAGAATCGGGCTGGAGACGGACGGCCGTTTCCAGCTCGCGGCTTGCATCATCGTACTTGCCGGTTTCAAAAAAGAATCGACCGAGGTTGTAGTGAGCCGCGGCGAGATTAGGGTCGAGGCGAGCCGCCTCGGAAAATTCTTTGAACCCTGTGGGACGATCAAACTGGTCCACGAGAACGATCCCGAGATTCAAATGTGCCTCAGCCGACGCAGGTTCGAGCACCACGGCTCTCTCCAAGCTTTTGACGGCGTCCGCTCCGCGTCCGGTTTTTGCCTGCAACATTCCGAGCGCGGAGTACGCGGGTCCATAACTTGGATCGACTTGAATCGCTATCTGAAACTCGCGCTCGGCACCCGTGTGGTCGCCTTGCTGTGCCAGGAGTAAGCCCAGGTTGACATGAGCCGTGACATCGCTTGGATCGTCCTGCGTCGCCCGTTGCAAAAGCGCCAGTGCCGCAGTTTTTTTGCCCTCCTCGCCGTACAGGGCTCCAAGGTTGCTCTCCGCCTCAGCATACTTCGGGTCGATAGCCAGGGCTTTCTTGAAACGATTTTCCGCCTCAGCGAACTGGGCCGTTCGCAGGGCCAGAAGACCCAACCGATTTTGTGCCACCGCCATGTTCGGATCGAGAGAGACAGCCTTCAAAAGTTCCTTACGTTCGGCTGCCTGATCGCCTAATCTGTTTAGCGCAAGCGCCAGGTTGTAACGAAGCCTGGCATCGTTGGGCTTGAGTGCAACGGCTTTGCGGTAGTTTTCGCTGGCACTCTTCGCGTCGCCTTGAGCCATAGAACGATTCGCCTGTTCGTTCAGTTTCGCGATCCTCGCTTCCTGGCCGAGAGCATAAAAACCTTGAGCGTCGTGTGGCGCGAGGTGGGTGTTTGCGAGCAGGGTGGGAACCGCTTCTGTATTCTTCTGGGTTGACAGGAAGGCCAGGCCCAGCGCCAGCTGTGCGGGCGCAGAGTCAGGATGCGCTTGGGCCAAAGTATCCAGTTCCGCCAAGCCCTTGTCGATTTCTCCCATGCTGAAGAGAGCTGTACCCAACGCGATCTCGATTGCCTCAGTCTGGTCCGCTGGCGCCTGTTTGAGCGCATCCTGCAGCACTGCGACTGCCGCCTGCGGTTTACCTTCAGCGAACAGAACTTCGCTGAGCTTCCGGGCCGCGGGCAAGAACTTGGGGTCAAGGTTGAGGGCGGCGCGTAATTCTGTTTGTGCCTCGCTGGCTTTCCGCTCCGTTTCGAACAGAGTTCCCAAAGCAAAATGGGCGCTCACCGCATCCGGTTTCTGATGAATTGCAGTTTGCAACTCCATCAGCGCTTTAGCTCGTTGGCCTTCGCGCAAAAATGCAAGGGCCAAGTTGTAATGAACTTCCCAGTTCTGATCTTCCAGCTTAAGAGCATTCTCAAATCCAGCGACGGCGCATTGCGCTCTGTCTGCCTGCGCGTAGAGCACTCCCAAAGTGTTGTAAGCGCCAGCGCTAGGACGTTCGGCAACGATTCCGAGCGAAGTGACGATCTGTTCGGATGCGCGGCGCTGCTGAACAAAGGCGGCAGGAAGCCGGAGCCGGCTGGCGTGGGTCGATGGCGCTGGGGGCGAATTTTGCGCAAGCGTCAGGGATGCTCCCGTGAACGTCACAACGGCGCCAAGGCTCAAAAGAAGGGTGGCTATGTCAACCCGCTTGCCGCTTTGCTGCATGCTCAACTGGCCTTCACCCTGGCTAGCACTCTGCATCATGCACTCGGATCCGGGCTGAAAACGCCTTAGACAATGCGGGCGGACGGAATCAGCGAATCCCAGTGAAAGTGTAGCCTACAGCGGGGTGTCTGGGCTGAGCAACTCAGCGAATTCGCGATTCCCGATGCACTCAGACCTAATTGCCAGTGTCGGCGAGGTCCTTACCGGTACCAACGTCGAATAGAGCACCCGAGCTGAAGCTGACGATGCCGGCTGCACCCCGAAATTCCAGATCGGAGTAGGGCCGCTTCAGGTTGGGATCGGCGAAGCACGTTGATTGGGTAAACGGCGTGGGACCCGTAATCGGCTGAGTCGTTCCGAGGTTCAACGGATCCAGCTTGCAGTACGTCATTTCGCTTTCCCGCTAGGAGCGATGATCCGAATGAAACCAGGGCTTCCGGTCCTGCTCGAACTAATGCCGCTGCCCTCGCGAATAACGTAATAGTGGTTGGCGGGAAGATCGGAAAGAGTCTCGACTGTCCCGCTCGGCCAACGGATCACAATCCGGTCCGCCTTCGACGCCTGAGCCAAACCAAAGTGCAAACGAAGATCGCTTTGTGAGATGTATCCATCTCCGCTTCGTACTTCCTGCTCTCGCTTGTCGCCGCCTTGTTCCAAAGTAACCGCAGCGCCCAAAGCGGCGCGATTCGACTTGACTCCGATTAACTGCAGGCTCACCCAATTCCCTACTTGCGCGCTGTTGTAGTAGAGTGACGGCCCCTCGTTCATATTGTTGACTAGAGCCTCCTCGTGACCATCGTTGAACAAGTCGCCGATTGCCATACCCCGACCGGAGTGTGGTTCGCTGAGGACTGCGCCTGCATCGGCCGTGATATTTTCGAATGTGCCATCACGCAGGTTGTAGTACGCGACTTTTGGCTCGCGATAACGCGTACCCAGCCCTTTACCTTCGACCTCCGGATAAACATGGCCGTTGGCGATCAGTATTCCCGGCCATCCGCTGTTGTCGAAGTCGAAGAATTGAACACCCCACCCCAGCCAGTTCTTGATCCTTCCTAGGCCGGCCCGGTAAGTTACATCGTCAAAGTTGTTGGATCTCTGGTTGAGATACAAGGTCGGTGTATCGTCGCTGAAGTTCGTCTTTACGATGTCCTGGAAGCCAGTGTGAGTAAAGTCGTCAGCAGATAGTCCCATGCCTGCTTGTTCGAGTCCGTCCTCGTTGAAAGCAACTCCTGCTTTCTTGCCGATCTCCACAAACGTCCCGTCGTGGTTGTTGTGATAGAGCAGACTGGCAGTAGAGTCGCAGGCAACATAGATATCCGGCCACCCGTCATGGTCAAAATCCGCGGTCAGGGATGTCAATCCGTAGCACGCGCCGGTGCTGTGGATTCCGGCTTTTTGTGAGACATCAGAAAGAGTGCCGTCGCCGTTATTGTGATAGAGGGCATTAACGCCTGGCTTCAGCCCTCGCGGCCCGCACATTACGTTAATGCCTTTCCATTGGCACCATTGGCCTTGCCCTGGCCGTGGCACGGAGTCGTAGCCGAAATCGACGTAGCGAGCAATGAAGATATCGGCTTTTCCATCGCGATCATAATCCAGGAAGCTGCAGCCTGTGCTCCATTCATCGCGCGATGTCTTGAATCCTGCCTTCGTGGTCACATCGCTAAAGGTGCCGTCGCCGTTATTGTGATACAGAACGCTTTGGCCCCAATAAGTGACGAATAAGTCGAGATAGCCATCGTTGTCGTAGTCGCCAACACATGCCCCCTGGCCCCATCCGCTGCGCCCCAATCCCGCTGCCGCGGTCACATCAGTAAAAGTGCCGTCACGATTGTTGTGATAGAGATGGGCGGTAGGAGCTCTTCCCGAAGGGAATCCCTCTGCCGTCGAGCCATTGGGAAGGTATATGTCGGGCCAACCATCGTTGTCATAGTCAAAAATAACGGCCCCGTTGCCCGTGGTCTCAATGATGAATTCTTTATGGGCGTCGTTGCCGTAAACGTTGAGCGCGCGAAGCCCAACCTGCTGCGCGATATCTTCGAAATGGACTGTGGCCGGTTTGATTCTTGATTTCTGAGGTTTGTCAGTCGTTGTGGATTGAGCCGCGAGAACAACTCCGACAAAAAGCAGCATTGAAACCCGGAACACGGCTAAAGAAACCTTCGTCGCTGCGGAAGCAAACACCATAACACAGTAGACAAATGCGATTCCAGATAGAGTTGGCGGCCAGTTTGTCGCTGATCAGCTCTGAATTCGCGCGAGGGACTTTCAGTTCTGCAATCCAATCTCTAACTTCTTCCCACCCCGATCCGTCCCGCATGCCGCCCAATCTCCTCGAGAATCGCCAGAGCCAGCTCCAGCGCTTTTCGCCCATCCTCCAGTCCGACCACCGGACGCGACCGGTCCCGCACCGACTGCAGGAAGGCTTTGATCTCCGCCAGCAAGGGCTCCTCCGCCGTGACCGGCGGCTTCGCCATCGAGATCTGCGGATTCACGCTCGGCCTGGCGCCCCACTCATTCGCGTCCTTTGCGAATGAGTGCGCGGTTGCGGCCGCACCTCCAACCGAGAATACCAGCACATCCTGCCGTCCATAATCGATCGAAATGTACTGCCCCGCTTGAAAGAAACGCAGCTTGCGCACGCGCTCCGTCGAAACCCGGCTGGCCGTAAAGTTGGCCACGCAGCCCGATTCAAACTCGACGCGCACATTCGCAATATCCACCTTATCCGAAAGAATCGGCAGGCCAACCGCCCGGATTTCCTTCACCCCCGACTTCACGAACGTCAGCACCACGTCGAGGTCGTGGATCATCAAGTCCAGCACCACGTCTACATCAAGCGCTCGCGGAGAAAACACGCTCAGCCGGTGCACTTCAAAAAACATCGGCCGGTTGATCAGCGGCAGCGCAGCCCGCACCGCCGGATTGAAGCGCTCCAGATGTCCGACCTGCGCCACCCGCTTGTGTGCGGAAGCAAGTCGAAGCAGTTCGTCAGCCTCGCCGAGCGTCGCCGCCACCGGCTTTTCAATCAGCACGTCAATCCCAGCTTCCATCAGAGTGCGCGCCACCTCCAGATGCAGAACGGTGGGCACCGCGATCGACGCCGCCTGAACATCGCCGTGCGGTCCGAGCATCTTCTCGACCGAGCCGAACGCTTTGCAACCGAACTCCCGGGCCATCGCCTCGGTTCGCGCCGTATCCGGATCGACCACACCGACCAGCCGCACGCTGCCTGCCTGCTGCAGTTGCTGATAGACGCGGGCGTGATTGCGCCCGAAGGCGCCCACGCCAATCACCGCAACATTGATCGGGGATTCGCTACTCAGAGGAGCGCTCCGGAACGAAGAAACAACGCGCCATTGTCGCAGTTCCAGCCCCCGGCGGGAAAGCGCAAAACCATGTCGCGGGCCTTTCTAATCGGTCAGCAGACCACCGATGAGGTCGCTGAGGCGTTCGATGCGATGTTCACGGCAGTAGGCGGTCAGTTCCTCCACCAGCGTTTCGGTCGCGACCGGATCGAAGTAACTCGCAGTTCCCACCTGCACGGCGCTGGCTCCTGCCAGCATGAATTCCACTACGTCCGGCGGGGCGCTGATTCCGCCCATGCCGATCACCGGAATTTTCACAGCGTGCGCCGCGTCATAGACCATGCGCAACGCGATGGGCTTGATGGCCGGGCCGGAGAGGCCGGCGGTTACATTGGCAATTCTCGGGCGGCGGGTCTCCGCGTCAATGGCCATCGCCAGAAACGTGTTCACCAGGGAGATGGCGTCGGCGCCCGCTTCCTGGGCAACATACGCCATCTGCGCGATTGAGGTGACGTTGGGCGAGAGTTTGACGATGATCGGCCGCGATGCCACGCGCTTGGCTGTCCGCACCACTTCATCGAGCGAGTGCGGATCGCTGCCGAACTGAACGCCGCCCTGCGTCGTGTTCGGGCACGACACGTTGATTTCGTACGCCGCAATCCCCTCGCCCTGATTGAGGATCTCAATCGTCTCCTCGTAATCCGCGCGGGTGTAGCCGAAGACATTGGCGAACACGACCACATTTTTCTTCTCCCGCAACGCCGGAAGTTTATCCGTGAGGAAGGCCGGCGCGCCGATATTCTGCAGCCCGATGGCATTCAGCATTCCAGCCGCGGTTTCAAACAGGCGCGGCGGCGGATTTCCGGTCATCGGTTCCTTGGAGAGACCTTTGACGACGAGCCCGCCGAGGCGGTCGAGATGCACGATGTCTTCGAATTCGATGCCATAGCCAAATGTGCCAGAAGCGGCGATGATCGGATTCTTCAGCTCGATTCCGGCGAAGCTGACGGTCAAGTCCGGATTGGCGATGGGCGTCATTGGGTTGCCCCGGCGGGTGCGCCGGCGGGTCGTGTCGCGGAGGGCGCGGCGGAATGATGCGGCGTCTGCAGCGCCTCGGTCAGCACTCTTCCCGTGGCTTGCGCGGGCGCATTGATTCCGAGCAAAGAGGCGAGCGTTACCGCGAGATCGACTGGTTCGGCTCGCGTCCGGTAGGTTCCGGGCTGGAAGGCAAGGCCATAGAAGGCGAGCGGCACATGAGTATCGTACGAGAAAGGCGTCTCGTGATCGGTACCCTTGGTGATTCCGACGTGAAATGGGCTGGGGATTCCGATGACATACCAGCCGCCTTCCGGCGAGTAGCTGTGGGAGTAACGCCGCCCGACTTCGGTGGCCGGAGTTTCTCCACGCGCCAGTTGCGACTTGGTAAAGTATCCGGTAAATCCTGCCTGCTTCATGGCTTCGCCCGCGTCGGCCTCAGCGTCGGATTCCCTTTTCCCGGCGGGAGTTCCGGCGAAGGCGTCTTCACTGAGCCAGGCGAGCGGGTAATCGAGATCGACCAGGTAGTCGGCTTTTTTCGAGTATTTTTTTGCCAGCAGGGAATTGATCTGCTCGCGCAAAGCTTTCGCGTCGAGATTGGCTGCGGGCAAACGAAGAGTTTTCGCGAACTCCGGCAAAGGCGCAATGCCGTGATCGGCGGAAAGCGCCATCCACACATTCGCCATCCCAATCTGATGACCGAGGAAGCCGAAGAACTCCGCCAGTGACGTGTCGAGTTCGAGCGCCATGCTGCGCATTTGTGGAGAGTCGGGGCCAACCTGGTGGCCGAGAATATCGTTGGCCGAGAGGCTGATCACGAGGAGATCCGTGGCCGAGCCCGCGCCCAGCTTCTCGTACAAAACGAGCTCCTTCGCAAATTGGAGTTGGTAATCATCGGCGAAGGGAGTGGACCCGACGACCTCGTAAAACCCGGCAGGCGTACCGTCTTTTCCGTTGCGCGGCGCGGTAGAGCCGAGGGTGTTTCCGTCGCTGTCTTTCCACTCGCGGTTCCAGAATTTCTGCGCGCGATGGCTGCCATTGAAATTGCGCACCCACTCGGGAAGATCGGGACGGTAGTAGGTGGAGGTGATCCAGTCGCCGCTTTTGGGATCGATCCAGTAGGCGCCGTCTCCGGAAAATCCGGCCGGGAATACGGCAGCGCGATCCTTGAGCGAGATGGCGAATACACGGGCCTTGCCGCCGGTGGCCAGTTTCAGTTCGTCCCCGAGCGTATCGTTCGTCAGGTTGTGTGGCGAAGCACCCGGCCCAGTTTTGCCGGTGCCGACAAGTTTTGTCTTGTCGTCTTCGACCGACGTTACTCGCTTCTTTTTCGCCGGGTCCCACCATTCGTTCGCAACGATGCCGTGTCCGCTGGTGTAGCTTCCGGTGAAGAGGGTGGCATGTCCGGGAGCGGTGCGGCTGTTGGCGTAGTCGTAGTTACAGTCGGTGAAATAAGCGCCGCGATCGAGAAACACGCGGAAGCCTCCCTCCCCAAACTGGTCACGATAGCGTTCAAGATAGTCGCCGCGGAACTGATCAATCACGATTACGACAATGAGCTTGGGGCGAGCGTTGTAGGCGGATGCGAATGCGGGCGCGATCGACGAAAGCAGCAGGAATGTCGAGCAAAGCAACCGTGGCGCCGGGCGGAGGGGGCGGGGGAGTCTCATCGCGAGTTAGTTTACAGGAGAACCCGAAACCCACGTAGGGACAGCCCACCCCGGCTGTCCAGGCGAACGTAGCTCGCCTCGGCATTCGTTCGTCCATCCTCGCGCTCAAAGCGCGGCGGGGCTTCGCCCAGCTCCTTGCATTGGAGTGGATTCGCCACTTCGCGGAACGCTTGGATCGGAATGGGCATACCGAGCCTACAATGCAGCGGCTGAGATCGTATGGAAAAGGGCACGAGCTTCACGAGGCTGGCCCGCCAACCCGGTAGATGTGCCTACCGAGCCTGGTCAAGCCCAACGCGGCGCACCAAGTCCGCAAAACGTGGGTCGCCGCGGAGGGGATCAAAGAAGGGATGGACTTTGATGTATTGCATAATCATGGACTGTTCCTTATAGGCCCGCTCGAGCCAGGCAATCGCCCGTTCGTTGTCGCCGAGTCCCAGGTAAGCGTTCACAAAGGCCGCCGTCGGAATATAGCGTTTCTGCTGCCGTCGCTTTAATTCATCAAGAAGACGGAGCGCTTCTGTGCGACGCCCGGCATGCGCGTACGCTCTGATGAGCACGCCGATCACAGCCGGACTACGATCCGTGAGAGCGAGCGCGTTTTCCAGCACCGGAATCGCTTCGTCCGCTTGACCGTTGGCGATCAGCGCGAACCCCAGAAACCAGTAAATCGAGCCATCATTAGGGTGCACTGCCAGTGCGCTTCGCAGTTCGAGAATAGCTTCATCGTAGTGGCGTGCTTGAAATAAGATCCACCCAACGCTATCGCCGCCAATACCAAGGGGGTCCAGCTCTCGGGCACGCCGGGCCCATGCCTGCGCCTCCTCCGCTCGCCCCTGACACAGCAGCCATCCCGCATATGCGAGGTGCGCCCCGGCGTCGTTCGGTGTCAACTCGAGTACCCGCTTGAATTCGCCCTCGGCATCGCCCCACTGCCATTGTTCCTGATATACAACCGCCAGCAGGCCATGTGCTTCCGCAATCGTTGGATCCAGTTCCAGCGCCTTTCGAGCCGCGCTGATCACTTTGGGCCGCACTTCACGCGGAGAAGCCCCACCGATCCCACTTGTCCCGAGTGCGTCGTACGCATTGGCCAGGCCAAGGTATGCCGGTGCGAACGCCGGGTCCTTCCTGATCGCTTCCTCAAAGTAAGCAATACTTTTCTCTACTGCGGCTTGGCTGTAGTTTGCGGCGAATCGCCCCTTCAGATAGCTCTCGTAAACCTCCGGTGACACTTGGCGCGCGGCTATGAGTCTGGCGCGTTCTACGCCGGTGACCGAAACCTCCACTCTTGCCGCAATCGCTTGTGCCACTTCGCTCTCCAGGGCGAGGGCATCCCCGAGTTCGCGATCATAGGTCTCCGACCAGAAATGCTCATCGGTCGCGCCGCGAATTAGCTGGGCGTGAACGCGGATGCGATTGCCCTCCCGTACGACGGAGCCTTCGACAATAGCATCGACGCCCAGAGTTTTAGCGATCTCCGGCACGGACGTGTGGGTATCCTTGTAGCGCATGACAGATGTGCGCGAGATGACGCGAAGCCCCTGGATCATGGAGAGGCGTCCAATAAGCGCTTCGGTCATCCCATCCGCAAAATATTCCTGCGCCGGATCTCTAGAGAGGTTTCTCAGCGGCAGCACTGCCAAAGATTGGATTTTGAGCCGTGTCGCACGCCCAACGCGGCTTCGGATCGTGACGTAAGTGACGGCCATAAGAGCGAGGACCGCGATCCCATATAGAACAAGCCAGCGACGCGCCCAAGGGCGCTCGTTTGGTTGGTGCTCGGTTTCCGCCTCCTCCGAGGTTTCGGCCCTATGCCCCTTCTCCTCCTCCTCCAAACGCAGCTTGCGGCCTCGCAACCACGCGTCGAGCTCGGAACTGTAGGCGTAAACAGAGCCCCGCCTCTCGTGGACGTGGCGATGAACCGGCATACCCTCGCGCTTTTCCCAGCGTTGGACGGTACTGACGTCCCGTTTTACATAGGTGGCAATTTCCTTCCAGGAATCAAGGGCGGCCTCGGCGGGCTGGCCAGACGGCTCTGGAGAAGAGACTGGCGAGGGATCCTTCATATACGACTCACTATCACGGACCTTGCCGAAGAGCGCCGAATTCTAACACGCGGACGCTAACACGACAATTGGGCCGCATTACGCCGCAAACGTGCCTGTGCGGCCTTTTGCAGCTTGCTCCTGCCACTGGTCCGAGGGATTCTGACGCTCAAGCCAACTAGGAGGCTACCTATGACAATACGCAGGATTCTCACTCAAACGCTTTTGGTGTGCCTGGTCGCAACGGCAGTTCTGTGCGTTTTCAAGTTCAGTGCACACGCGACTCCACCTTCAGGTTTGTCGTTCACCCTCGTCGGGCGGGCAACCTTGCCGGAGTTCACAGTAAAGAGAAAGGATAAGGCGCTGGACTGGGAAATGGAAATGGAGGCGGAACAGCCTGTTGATGTGGCCACGCAGATCGTAACCTTTCAGCCGGGTGGTTTCAGCGGCTGGCACACTCATCCCGGACCCGTGTTCTTCACTGTGCGGACAGGGACGCTGACCGTATACGAGGGTAACGATCCTACTTGTTCGCCGCACGTCTTTACCGCAGGAACCGGAGCGGTCGAAGCCGCGACCAGCAAGCATATCCATATGGTAAGAAACGAGACGGGAAGCATCGCAGAAGCAGTCGTGACGTATATCGTCCCGGTGGGTGCAAACCCGCTCCGCACCGACCTTCCAGACCCGGGCAACAGCAACTGCCCCTTCTGAAGGTGGGAGCGGAGACTCAACAATAAAAGCACCTGACCTCGTTTGCAGCGAACGGGCGGATGGCAGCCGGACAAAGGAATTCTGACTTAAGTTAGCGCTTGTGGGGCTTCGCCCCGCCAGACAGCCGGAGACAGCCGAGGGCGGCTGTCCCTACGGAAGCGAGGCACATCCCCGTGCACGGAATCGCATTTTTCAGCTAAAGTTAACAGCAGATGCTCGATCTGAATTTTGTTCGCGACAACCTCGCGCTGGTGGAAGAAAAGCTGCGGCAGCGCGGAATGAATCCGGAGGAAGTCTTGAAAGACTTCCGCGCCATCGATGCTGAGCGGCGCCAGGCCATCACGGCCGCAGAGACTCTGCAAGCGCGCCGCAACCGGGCTTCCGAGGAAATTGCCAAGCTCAAGAAAAGCGGGCAGGACGCTTCGGAGCGGATCGAGGAGACCAAGGAACTGCGCGAGCAGATTCAGGAGTCCGAAACAAAGGCGGCCGAACAGGAAGCGCGCCTGCGCGAAATTCTCACCTCGCTTCCGAATTCTCCACACGCCAGCGTGCCGGTGGGGAAAAGCGCTGAAGATAACGTGGAAGCGCGCCGGTGGGGCACGCCGCCGCAGTTCGATTTCAAACCCAAGCCGCACTGGGAGCTTGGCGAAGAACTGGGAGTGCTCGATCTCGAGCGAGCCGCCAAACTGTCGGGCGCTCGATTCGCCGTGTATTGGGCGCTCGGTGCGCGGCTGGAGCGGGCGCTCGCCAACTTCATGCTCGATCTGCACACCCGCGAGCACGGATACACCGAAGTGCTTCCGCCATATCTTGTGAATTCCGAATCCATGTATGGCACGGGCCAGCTTCCGAAGTTCGCCGAGGATTCGTTTCGAGTCCCACATGGCGAGAAAGATCTCTGGCTGATTCCGACGGCCGAGGTGCCGGTGACGAATCTCTATCGCGACGAGGTGCTGGATGCGGTGCGTTTGCCGGTCAGCCTGACCGCCTACACTCCCTGTTTTCGCAGCGAAGCCGGATCCTACGGCAAGGATGTGCGCGGAATTATCCGACAGCACCAGTTTCAAAAAGTGGAGCTGGTGAAGTTCGCCAGTCCCGAGACTTCGTACGAGGAACTGGAGAAGCTGACGCGCAACGCCGAGATCGTCTTGCAGAAACTCGGCCTGCACTACCGCGTGGTCACATTGTGTACCGCCGACATGGGATTCTCTTCGGCCAAGACGTATGACATTGAGGTCTGGCTGCCGGGACAGAATCTTTTCCGCGAGATTTCTTCGTGCTCGAACTTCGAAACCTTTCAGGCGCGCCGGGCGAATATTCGCTATCGTCCAGAGGGAAAGAGCAAGACTGAATTCCTGCACACATTAAATGGCAGCGCGTTGGCGGTCGGTCGTACATGGGTTGCCGTGCTGGAGAACTATCAGCAAGCCGACGGCAGCGTGCGCATTCCGGAGGCGCTGCAGCCTTACATGGGCACCGACCGTATCGCGGCCGGAGTTCCGGCAAAGGCTCCGGTAAAGAGTTCGTCGAAGACAAGGAGCGCATGAACTTACGCCCGTCGCGGCCGAAACCCGCGCGGGTGGCCCGATTTGCTATCACATGAATTCCCAAATACACTGGCAGCGACCTGAAACAGCCTCCACGGCGCTTGCAAGCGCCGTCTCTCCCATGGGCGCGATCTGGCGCACAATCCGCGGATACATTCTTTGGTCGTATGAGCGGGGCAGCCTGCACTACGACATCATGGTCACGCTGATTCTCCTCTTTGTTTTTATTTCGCCGCACCTGATCAACTTTAAGGACAAACCGGTCGAGCGCAATCCGCATCTTACCGGCGTGATTGTGATTCCCGGCGAGAAGGGCGAGTTCATCTATCAGATCCAAGCCTCGGAAGTGAATGCCGCTGACGGCGGAGATGTTCGCCGGCAACTGGAGCGGATCATTGAACCCATCGCCGGGGCGGTCAGCATCACCAGGTACGAGACCATCAAAGACGCTTCCGGACACGCGCAGAGTTACAAAGTTTGGGTTGAAAAGGAATAGAGCTGGTTTCATAAATGGTTTCACCTATGAGAACAGTGCTCAAAATTTTAGTGATCGGGTGGCTGTTCGGAGCGGCGGCGTGGCCGCAGGGCGATTCCGCGGGGCTCGATAAAGTTCTCACTCAGATGGACGCCGCCGCGAAAAACTTCCGAACCACCCAGGCAAGTTTCGTCACGGACCAATACTATAAGGTCATCAAAGACATCGACGAAAGCGCGAGGCAGAAGGGCAAGATTTATTTCCGTCGTGAAGGCAGCGAAACCCAGATGGCTGCCGACTTTGTCGAACCTGACCGGAAGTACGTCATCTACGGCGGCGGCAAAATTCAGGTGTACCGGCCCAAGATTGATGAGGTCGACGAATATAATCCCGGCAAGAATCGCAGCGACGTCGAGGGCTATCTTGTGCTCGGCTTCGGCGGTGGCGGCCACGACTTGCTCAAGTCTTACGACGTGAAGTTTTTGGGGCCGGAGACCGTCAACGGCCTCGAAGCCGAAAAGCTGGAGTTGATTCCGAAGTCCGCCCGTTTGCGAAACATTTTCGCGCGCATCCTGCTCTGGATCGACCCGGCCCGTGGAGTTTCGGTGCAGCAGCAATTCTTTGAGCCGAGCGGCGACTACCGCATGGCGAAGTATTCCGACATACAGATCAACCAAAAACTTCCGGATAACGCGTTTAAGCTGAAGACAACCGGAAAAACCAAGTTCGTCTCCGCGCAAGGGTAGCTTGCGCGGCAAGATCAGGCGAAAATTGGAACCAGCAGAAACAAGCTGAAAAAGACCGGCTGGGGCTATATACTGCACAAGAAGCTCGGAAAGTTGAGTTGGCATGGCCAAAGTGTTTACCATCACCATTCCTCCGGATATGTCTCGCAAGAGGCGTGAACGAACCGCCGACCCCCGCTACGTGGACGGCCAGAAGATGTTGGTGGAAGCGATGAAGTATTTGGCGAAGGCCGACCCGATCGCCAATCGCGAGGCCGTCGAACTGCTGTCCGAACATGTCCGCACGCGTTTCCGCATGACCGACTCGCCACTGAGTTAAGAATCGTTCCTTCCGAAGTCTGCTTCGTCCATTACGAGGTGACTGCGATGGACGACTCGCGTCTTTCCATCACAGTTGACTGCTGGTCATTGCAAGCGTGCTCTGATTGGGTTGACTTTCTCGCAATCGGCACTAAACTTGTTTCCCAACCAGCATCTAGCGTGGCAGCCGAACTTTCCGAGGGGGCATGACATGCGGTCAATTTTGGGTATCTCTTTCGTTGGTTCACTCCTGTTGGTCTGTTTGAGCCTTCCGAGTCTTGCGCAAACCATTACTGGCACGATTACGGGCAATGTTACGGACGCATCCGGCGCGGTAATCGGGGCTGCGACGATCACCGTCGAAAATCTTGGAACCAATCAAAAGCGAACCGCGACGACGAGCAGAAGCGGCAATTTCGACGTTCCCGATCTGGCCATTGGCAAGTACAAAGTGAGTGCCACGTCGGAGGGTTTCAAAACTGTAGTGCAGACGGTTGAAGTCCTAACCGGCGCGGTTTCCCGTGCTGAATTCAAACTGCCGGTCGGGCAGCGAGCGGAGACGGTGGAAGTGGAAGGCAGCGCGCCGTTGATCGATCTCTCTCCCAATGAAAACAACTACGTGGATAGCGAAAAGATCGAGAATGTTCCGATCAATGGCCGCGACTTCAACTCGTTCCTGGCAATCACGCCCGGAGTGCAGCGCGATCCCGGAGGAGGATTCCTCGCCATCAGCATCAACGGTTCGCGGACAACGTCCAATAACTACTTTATTGACGGGCTGTATAACAACGACCGTTATTACGGCGACTCGGCCATCAACCAGACTGGAATTCTCGGTATTCCGGCGGTTTCATTCCCGCCAGAAGCCATCGAGGAGTTGAGCGTGCAGGAGACGCCCTCCGCGGAGTTCGGTGTCAAAGGCGGAGCGCCGATCTTGCTGAGCATGAAGAGTGGCACCAACACGTGGCATGGCGGGGCGACGTGGGTCAACCACAGCGGGATAGGCGATGCGGATAATTTCTTTGCGAATCCTCACGGTGACTGTAGTGGAGCTGGCGATTGCAAGCCGACGGTCACCCACATCAATCAGTTCCATGTGAACGTCGGCGGGCCGATCGTAAAGGACAAAGCCTTTTTCTTTCTGTTCTACGAGGGTCAGCGGAACATTTCGGAGGCGGTGAAGACCAGGCAAGTTCCGACCCAGGCTGCGGTCGACGCGGCGGTTGCGGACATCGCTAACAACGGCCTCACCATCGATCCGGTGGGACAAACGCTCATGAACTACTTTCCCGTTGACCAGAATCCCGGCGATCAGGGAAATCCTAACGGCGTCGGCAGTTATACGCAACACACCCCGAGCACAGCCAGCAACAATGAGTTTGGTGTCAAGTTCGATTATAAGGTGAACAATTCTAATTCGATCGCGGTCCGCTACATTTTCGGGGACAGCTTCCAGAACGGACCGCCATTTGTCGGTCTGCCCCCGAATCCAGCCTTTCCGCAGAGCCTCTTCAACTCGATCGCGCCCACGCGCGCGCAGATGGCGGGAGTAAGTTGGACTTCAAATTTTGGGAATAACAAAATACTGGAGAGCCGCCTGGGTTACACCAGGTTTTCCCAATTGATCGACGTCAACAACAAAATCGATCCCAAGAGCCTGGGTGTTGACACGGGCCCACTTGGCGTTGCCGATTTCGGGATTCCATACGTGTACATGTATCACCTTGGATACGGCGGGTATATCGGAGGAGTTCAAGGCTATCCCCTGTCCACGCGGCCCGACGCCACCTACGACTGGTCCGAGCATTTCTCATGGGTGAAAGGAAATCACACGATCAAGTTTGGCGGAAATTTCCAGCGAGGCCTCAGCAACAGCATCCGAAACAATGCCCGGACCGGCTTAGCAGTGGGGTATTTCAGCTACTATGCCAAAATTCCCAGCGCTTACAGCTACGTCTCGGTGCAAAATGACGTTGAACAGTTGCTGTTGGGCAAGGCTGATCTCGCCGACCGCTGTTTCGGTGACACCCATCGGCATATCACGCAAAATAGTGTTGGCTTTTACGCCCAGGATTCCTGGAAGATCAAGCCTCGCCTGACGTTGAGTTATGGGCTACGCTATGAAATAAATGCGACCCTGCGCGATACCAACAACCAGGAAGCAATCTTTGATCCAGTGCGTGGTTTTCTGAAGGTAGGGAAAGACGTCGCCGGAATCCACCACGTGGACTACAAGGATTTTGGACCGCACGCTGGGATTGCGTGGGACGTTTTTGGAAACGGGAGGACGGCGCTTCGCGCGGGTTATTCGCTGTCTTTCGATGTAGCGAACTTCGCAGCGCTAGCTTCCCCTTACTCCTTCGCCCACGCGCACACTGGGGTTTTCGACCAGCAAAACCTTGGAGTCTTCGGTGTCTCCAACGCATCGGACGTAGGCGGTGGCGGGGGATCGCTGCTTCCTCCTACCGATCCCGGTGCATCATGCTATGACCCAGTTGCGAGAGCCGGCGATTATATCTGTTTCGACTCGGCGACTAACGGTCCACTTTTCAGTCCTACACCCGTTCCGCCGTTTAACGCTTTTGCCGTGGTGCAGAATTTCAAAACTCCCCGTTATCACAACTTCAACGTCAGCATTCAGAGGGAATTGTTCAAGAACAACGTCTTGACGGTTGGATACTCAGGTCAACGTGGACAAGATTTGATCATGTACTACGACATGAACGCGTCGCCGATCGGGAGTCCGTGCTCGTCGGAGTCCAGTTGTGACCCTTTCCGGCCATTGTTTGCCACCTTCCCGGATGTTCGCCACGTAATCACAGCAACCAACAAGGGTACCTCGAAGTACGACAGTATGCAGGTGTCCTACAATCAGAGAGGGTGGCACGGTCTCGATACGCAGTACAACCTTACCTGGAGTAAATGTATCGACCTCAATTCCTCAAACCGCGGTGGTCAGGGAGACTACCCACAAATCAACAACGACAATCCCGTGGGCAGCACCGCATTAGCTCACCCAAATTTTCAGGATGGCCGCGGACTTTGCGACCAGGACGTGCGGCTCAACTTCAATTTAGCCGGGGTGTACGAATTGCCGGATATTCCACACCTCGGTCGGATCGCAGGGGAGGGATGGCAACTCAGCACCATTTACACTGCGCTCAGCGGGCATCCCTTCAGCGTCTTCAAAAATGGCGGCAGTGATCCATCTGGCCAGGGGCTCTCCGGTACAAGCCTTCGCGGCAGCTTCAACGGAGATCCCATCGTGATCCATGATCGCAATACGACAAACTATGTCTCGAACGGTTTCATGACTCCGAACCCGGGAACGGTGGGCGATACGCCGCGCAACTTTCTCACCGCGCCCGGACTGAGCCAGTGGGACGTGACTCTCGCCAAGAACACCAAAATCAACGAAAAACTGACCGTCCAACTTCGCTGGGAAGTGTACAACGTTCTGAACCGGGCGAATTACTCGCGATTCGCCCTCGACAATGGTATTAACAGTTCGACCTTCGGCTCGATCTCCGAAACTCCGGATGTTGCGGCCGGTAATCCGGTGATTGCTCAGGGTGGTCCCAGGAACATGAACCTGGCGCTCAAGTTTACGTTCTAGCTGGGCTGCAAGAACCACCTGGGAGTCTGGCTATGCTAGACTCCCTTTTTCGTATGCGGTCATTTCGGGCTCTGGCAGTGCTGCTGATTCTTGAGGTGTGCTTTGCCGCACAGCCGCCTCGTTCTCCTCGCAACCCCGCTGCTGCTCATCTCGATTCCACCCATCCCAACATCATCCTCATCACCCTCGACACGACCCGCGCCGACCGTATGGGATTCCTCGGCTCGAAGCGCGGACTCACTCCCAACCTCGATGCGATGGCCCGCCAAGGAGTAGCCTTCTCACGCGCCTACGCGCACGTCCCGATCACCACCGCATCGCATACGACGATCCTCACGGGGACTTATACGCAGTTCAACCACGTCAACGATTTTGGCATCCCTCTGTCACCGCGCCTTCCGTACCTGCCCGATCTCTTGCACGCGCAGGGCTATCACACCGGCGCTTTTGTAGGCTCGCTGATTCTTGATCCGCTGGACGGGACGGCGCCTGGCTTCGACCGCGGATTCGAAGTCTACGATGCCGGGTTCCATCTGCGACGGCACGGCATGGACCGCTACAAGTCGGTCGAGCGCCGCGCCGGCGACGTGGTGAATCACGCGCTGGCATGGCTCAGCCAGTTGCCGAACGGTCCCTTCTTTTTGTGGGTGCATCTTTATGATGCGCATGATCCATACGACCCGCCGCCTCCATTCAAGGAGCGGTTCGCTTCGCAACCCTATGACGGCGAAATTGCTTATGCCGACTCTGCCGTGGGAAAACTGGTGGATGAGATCCGCAAGCACGGGCTTTATGACGAAACGCTGATCGCGGTGATGGCTGACCACGGCGAGTCGTTGGGCGCGCACGGCGAGAACACGCACGGAATCTTTCTTTATGACGAAACCCTGCACGTTCCGCTGCTCTTCAAATTGCCGGCCTCGCATGTCGCCGACAAACGCGTCGACGCGCGTGTACGTCTGGTGGATGTGGCGCCCACCGTTCTTCAGGAGGCCGGACTGCCGGTACCGAAAGAAATGCAGGGAGAGTCGCTATTAACAATGATGATGACGAAGCCGGCAACGGGCCATGGCGCCGGGACAGCGGAGGACGATCGGTCCGCCTACGCCGAGACCGACTATCCGCATCGCGCCTTTGGTTGGAGTTCGCTGCGAGCGCTGCGTTCGGGAAAGTATCTCTACGTTCGCGCGCCGGAGCGCGAACTCTATAACCAAACCATCGATTCCGAGGCTGCGCACAATCTCGCAAGTGGCGCGAAGGCGGTTGCGGATACGATTGCCGCCCAACTGGATGCCTTTCGATCGCGAACGAGCCAGACGCTGGTTGAATTGGCCAAACCCGATGCCGAGCAAACGCAGAAGCTGCAAGCGCTCGGCTACGTCGCTTCCAATGCGGCGGAGTCACGCGACGACGAGAAGCTCACCGGCGTCGATCCCAAGACCAAGATTGAAGTTTCCAACCTGCTCCACGACGCGATGTTCGACGTCGAGGATGCTCGCTATCAGGAGGCTGTCCCACTGCTGAAGCGTGTGCTGGCGGAGGAGCCGAACATGCCCGTCGCGAACATGCAATACGGAATGGCGCAGGCGCGTCTGAAGAATTACGCCGAGGCGATTCCTCCGCTGCAGAAAGCGTCGCAACTGCTTCCGGACAACGGCATGGGACGTTACGAACTCGGCCTGGCATTATTTGAGACGGGCGACTGGAAGGGTGCGGCCCCGCAGTTTGAAGCGGCGGTGGTGCGGGCGCCGAAGTGGGCGGACGCTCAGTTCTCGCTCGCGGCCGTCTATGCTCGGATTGATCGCGTGCCGGAGGCGATGGAGCATCTCGATACTTGCCTTGGACTCAGTCCCGATCACTACCGCGCGAATCTGCTCCGCGGGCGCCTGCTGTCATTGCTCGGCAAGCCTTCTGAAGCCTTGCCCAATCTGCAGAAGGCGGCCGCGGTCCAGCCGGACTCGCGGGAGGCGCATCTGTTTCTTGCGGATGCTTATGCTCAGCTCGGGCGGTCAGCGGACGAGAAAATCGAGAGAACTCGGGCAGAGAAGTCAGAAGCGCCGGCTCGTTGAGCTGCGAAGAATAGAGTAGGGACAGCCGCCCTCGGCTATCCGGGACCACGTGGATTTCAATTGCGTGAGCAGCCAGGCTTACCACGAAGTCAAACGGCGCCGGCAGAGTGCCGGGCCTAGCCCGGGGCTTCGTTCCCAGAGAGCCGAGGGCGGTTGTCCCTAGGCGAGAACAATGACGACGCGAGCACAATGATGGCGGGATAGCATTCCAGCGTATAGCGCGGCTCCGGGTTCTCCAGCGTTCCCAGAAATGCCGAGCGCAGCAGCAGGAAGCTGATCAGCAATCCGGCCCAGCGAATTCCTGACGGCCTGCGTGCTTGCCCTGGAATGAGCGCCAGCAGCGCTGCCGCCACGTAAGCCAGGTTCAATAAGCCGAACCCAACGGCCAGGACGGACTGTTTTGTGTCGTCATGGAATTCCCACCAGCGCACGTCGGGAGGAAGGATCTCGGTTCGCGGGCGCAGCCACATGTCCGCGACGGTCAGTAGGGGCAGCACAACGTAATAGCGACCGGGATGGGCGCGAATGCGATCCTCGGCCACTTTGCCGAAGCGCGCATCCAGTTCCGGAGTCATGTCCTGCGACCGGTTGTAGTCCGCGATCACGGCCAGCGTTTCGTCCCTCTGCGCGGGATCATCGATGGCGCGCGACGGTAGTTTTTCCGGGTCAATCTTGTCGCCGGGAACATTCCAATAGATTTCTTCCACCGACGCGTAGTCGGCGATCCAGGTTTTGACCCATCGGTTGAAACCCCGGGACGCGAGTTCATTCGTCTCGTTGGCGTAACGCGGAGCGAGGGGCTGGAAATGATGGAGCGTCCGAAAATTACGAATGGTCCACGGAGCGAGCGGCGCCAGCGCAATTACGACGACGATGATTCCTGCAACTAGGATGTCGGCCATTTTTTTTCTGTCAGTGCGATGCCTCCACGCCAAAATCGCCAGATAAGAAGCGATCGCCGCCAGCAGGATGCCGCCATCGGGACGCAGCAGGATGCAGGCCGCAATCGCCGCTCCGGTTGCGGCCCAGAGTTTGCGATAAGTCCGGTCGAGCGCATCCGACTTTGCCCGAGACTCCGCTCGTACCTCGGCACGAGCCTCGGCACGAGCCACATCCATTCGATTCAGAGCAGCGGCCGCGCAATCGAGGGCGATCGCCGTAAAGAAGATCTCCAAAGTTTCTGTGAGCGCGGCGGAAGCATAGTTCGCGAGGAACGGGCACAGCGCCGCGAGCATAAAAGCGATTCTCGCCGCTCGTTCAGAAACCATCCGGCGCGCAAGATCGGCAACGATGAGGCAGGTGGCCAGGTCCACCAGAATCTGCGTCAGCATGACGGCTTTGAAGTTGCCGGCACCGAACAGCCAGAAGATTCCGGCCAGAAAAGCGGGATATCCCGGCAGCCGCGTGTCAGTTGGCACAATTTGTTTCTCTGTTTGGCCGCTTCGCATCTGGCCGTAGACGCCGTGCTGCATCCAGTTGCTGGCGAGGTTGGCGTAAATGCTTGAGTCATCCGTGACCGCTGGGAAATTAAGGAAGAAAAATAGTCGCAATGCCAGGGCGGCCATTGTGGTACCCAGAAAAAGCCAGCGATGTTCCCGGATCAGGGTGAGCACGTTGGGAATATATCGCGAATCGCGCGATTTTCCGCGTCGCCTAATCGGCCCGTTTGACCCCCTGCGGCTCTCACCTTAGGATGTAGAAACCACATCCAGATGGCGAAACAGGTTTTTTACGATCCCAAGCAGGCGCGTTGGAGGCGGATTCGCCGCGTTTTCGACGCGGCCGCCGTGGCCTTTTCTTTGCTGGTGATCTTTTTCATCTATAGCGCCTTGCGCAGCGACCCTCTGCCCGATCTTTCCTGGCTTACAGAAAAGCGTCCTTACCACGCTCTGAAAGAGAACGAAAAGACGAAAGCACGCGAGAAACGCCGCCTGGCTACTCTGGCCCGCGCCGGACACCGCCGCCAACCCCGCAAGGCTCCCTCCCAACTCACGCTGAACTCCCAGCAAGGGGTACGAGCCGCGTTCTACGTTTCCTGGGACACGGCCAGCTTCTCTTCCTTGCGCGAATATGCGCGCCAGATCGACTTGCTCTTCCCGACGTGGCTGCAGGTTCTCAGTCCAGACGGTCATTTGCAAGCCGTGAATACGGATACGAACGCGATGTTCGACGTGGTTCATGGGCAAACGGTCCATCCGGTGGACGACAAAGTAATGCCGTTTTTGAAGACGGAAGGCACCAACATGGAAGTCTTTCCGGTGGTGCAGAACTTTGACGGCACCGACTTTGTTCCGGGCGTTGGTGATTTCCTGAACAATAAAGAGTCCCGCGCCAGGTTTCGACGCGAGATCGGACTCTTTCTTGCCTCCGATCGCTATCGCGGTTTGATGATCGATTTCGAATCCTTTCCGAAGAAAGCGCAACCCGGATACGTAGCTCTGCTGAACGAACTCTCGTCCGACCTGCACGCCAAGGGGATGAAGCTCTACGTCAGCGTCCAGGTGCGCAACGAGGATTATGATTACAAGGCCATTTCGTCCGCCGTGGATGGCGTTGTCATCATGAACTATGACGAGCACTTTCCCGGCGGAACCCCCGGCCCCGTCGCTTCGCAGGATTGGTTCCTCGACAACCTTGATTCCGCCGTCGAAGAGATTCCGAAAGAGAAGCTCATCTGCGCCATCGGCAACTACGGGTACGACTGGGTCGAACGGCCGAAAAAAGGCAAACTGCCGCCGGGACTGGCCGACAAGAGCGTTTCCGTGCAGGAAGCCTGGATCGGATCGCGCGATTCCGAAGAAGACATTGATTTTGACGGCGACGCGCTCAACCCGCACTTCAGCTACCTCGACGACGATAACTTTCGCCACGATGTCTGGTTCCTGGATGCGGTGACCGCCTTGAACGAGATGCGTGCCGCCCAGACGCTCGGCATCCAGACCTTCGCCTTGTGGAGACTGGGCGCGGAAGACCGCTCCCTGTGGCGTGTTTGGGATACGCCGGGAGAAGCCAATGCGGCCGATCGTTTGAAAGACGTCCCGCCCGGCCAGGACGTCGACATGGAGGGTAGCGGCGAAATTCTGCACATCGAGGCGCGGCCTACCAACGGCGCGCGCGATCTGTCACTCGACAAGCAGACTGGACTCATCGACGGGGAAACCTTCAAGAGTCTGCCCGAGCCGTATCGCGTGGCGCGCTATGGCTTCAGCAAGAATCGACTCGCCATGACTTTCGATGACGGTCCCGATCCGCAGTGGACGCCGAAAATTCTCGACATCCTCAAACGCAAGCATGTTCCGGGAACATTTTTCCTGATCGGCATCCAGGCTGAGAAGTTCAGCGGTTTGACCCAGCGCGTTTTTCGGGAAGGCCATGAAATCGGAAACCACACCTTTACTCATCCCGATATCAGCTCGATTGGCACCGGCTACATGAAGGTGGAGCTGAACCTGACCGAGCAATTGTTTGCTAGCCGCCTGGGCATTCGCACCATGATGTTCCGTCCGCCATACTCCGTCGATGCCGAACCCGACACCGAAGACCAGGTGCGGCCGCTCGAACTCACGCAGAGCATGGGCTACATCACCATCGGCAATAAGATCGACCCCAAGGACTGGAGCGACGTGCCCGCGCTCACGCCGCAACAGATCGCCGCTGCCGTGCTGGACCATCTGCCACCCTGCCAGCCGAACGATCAGAAGTGCGGCAACATTGTTCTTTTGCACGACGGCGGCGGCAACCGGGAAAGAACCGTGCTGGCGCTCCCGCTGATCATCGACGGCGCGCGCGCCCGCGGATTTGAGTTCGTCCCCGTGTACCAGTTGATGGGCAAAACGAAAGCGGATGTCATGCCGCCGCTCGCCTCCAACCAGTATTGGTCCGCGCGCCTGAACTGGATCGGCTTCTGGCTCGCCAGCGCAACCATGACGGCCATCACGGTCATTTTTTTCCTGGGTGACATCCTGATGACCGGGCGCTTGATTTCGGTCGGCGTCCTCGCCATCTATGACCGTCTGCGCTCGCATGTGTATGGAACGCCCGGGCAGATTGCGGCCTACAGGCCACGGGTCGCGGTTCTCATTCCCGCTTATAACGAGGAGTTGGTCATCGAGCGCACCATCCAGGGCGCGCTCGATTCCGACTATCCCAATCTGCGCGTGATTGTCATCGACGACGGTTCCAAGGATCGTACTCTCGAAATTGCCCGCCGCGCGTTCGCCGCCGAGGAAGCTCGCGGCAGGGTATTGATTCTCACCAAGCCCAACGGCGGCAAGGCCGAGGCGCTTAACTTTGGACTCGAGCACATCGGCGATGCCGAGCTCTTCGTCGGCATCGACGCCGATACCATCATCGCTCCCGACGCGATCGTCCGCATGGTACCGCACTTCCTCAATCCGAAAGTTGCAGCCGTGGCCGGCAATGCCAAAGTCGGCAATCGCGTCAACCTGTGGACGCGCTGGCAGGCGCTCGAATACATCACCAGCCAGAATTTCGAGCGGCGAGCACTCAACACCATGGGTGCGGTCAGCGTGGTGCCGGGCGCAATCGGCGCCTGGCGGGTCGAAGCCGTACGCGAAGCGGGAGGCTACCACGTGGACACCGTTGCCGAAGATGCCGATCTCACCATGGCGCTCCTGCGCAACGGCTATCGCGTGGAATACGAAGACATGGCGCTCGCTTTCACCGAGGCTCCGACGAACGCCAACGCGCTCATGCGCCAGCGATTCCGCTGGTCGTTCGGAATTCTGCAAGCCGTTTTCAAGCATCGCGGCGTTTTCGCGCGCAAGGGCGCTCTGGGATTCGTCGCACTTCCGAACATCCTCATCTTCCAGATTCTGCTTCCACTGGTCTCGCCCTTCATTGACCTGATGTTTGCGGCCGGCGTGATCTGGTATTTCGTCCAGAGTTACTTTCATCCTGAATCGAACGATCCGGCCAGCTTCCAGCGGCTGCTCATCTTCTTTGGCGCATTTCTGGTGATCGATTTCATCGCCTCGGCGATCGCCTTTGCCCTGGAGCGTCGCCAGCCCGAAGCCCGCGAAGACGCCTGGCTGCTCAGCCAGGTGTGGTTGCAGCGCTTCGCCTATCGCCAGGTATTTTCTCTGGTTCTGTTCCGGACCCTGAAGCGTGCCATCCAGGGACGCCCCTTCGCCTGGGACAAACTGGATCGCACCGCCGCCGTAAGCTACGTCCCCGCCGAGCGCCGCGACTCGGTCAAAGTCTAGCGTCGAAAGTTTCATGATCGTGGCAACTGTGGTGGGGGGCGCCTCGCCCGCCAAATGCTTGCAGCACCAGCACCTGCGGGCTGCTGAAAAACCAGGGGTTTCGTACCAGGGCATCGCTTCGGCGATGCCGAAAGCCTTTCGAAAGCGGACGCCACCTTCCAGGGGCTTCGAGTCACCGAATATCGACCCTTTCCGCAGCCGGTTTCGAGCACGTGCCACGTCGAAAAATGCCGCATTCTGCTCTGAATTGCCGCCATGTTGAGGCCACCTTCGCCGCTGGTTTCGTAGAGGTACCTAGTTCCTACCGGTGTTACTTAGGTAATCTGGGCTTCTTTTGGGCTATTTTCCGTGATATAACCCCGATAGCTGCTCCTCCGGCTTTGGGCTGGGAATTCCGTGGTTTTCTGGCTTTCGGTTGAACCGCAGAGCGAGGGCAGAGGAGGCGTCGTGTCCGAAGCCCGTACCGGGAAAAGATTTCCGCTGCAATTGCCGATCAAGATTCATAAGGAAGATACCGCGGGGGACGCCAGCGGCGTGACCGGCAATCTGAGTGCCGCCGGCGTGTACATCCGCGCCGACGCTTCGCTCGAGGTCGGCTCACCAGTAGAGTTTGAGATCACCCTGCCGCCGGAAGTAACGGGCGGCAAGGACGATGTTGTGATTCAGTGCCGCGGCCGCGTGGTGCGGACCGATGAGCCCAATGCCAGCGCCGAGTCCGGGGACAACCGGGGCGTCGCTTGCGTAATCGATTCTTACGAATTCGTTCGCAACAGTTAACCGGGAGTGCGATCCATGCTGAAGCTTATTCTGGCCGACAATCAGGCGATTTTTCGCGCCGGCATCGCCAAGGTGCTGGCCGTAGAAGACGAAATGCGCATTGTGGCCCAGGCGCAAACTGCCGAGCAGATGTTCATGGCGCTCGACAAATTTCGCGCCGCCGTGCTGATCATTGCCGGAGGTTTCCACTCCGATTTCAATTCCGTCCTCGCGGCTGCCAACAAAAACAAGACCCGCGTGGTCGTCCTCGCCGACACCGGCGAGAGCGCGCAGCGCTACATGGCGGCGGGCGCTCATGGCGTGGTTTATCGCAACGTCACCAGCCCAGCGCTCGTGGACTGTGTCCGCAAGATCGCCCGTGGCGAAAACTGGGTGCAGGATATGGCGGTGCCGAGCGAGTTGACCGAGAACGATATGGTCGGGCTGCGCGTCCGTGACCGGTTGACGGCCAAGGAACTGCGCATCGTGGCGCTAATCGTTCAGGGATATAAGAATAAGGAAATCGCCACCCAGTTGGGTACAACCGAGCAGGTGATCAAGAACTA
>Ga0210402_10000591_pt1 | contig 40116 bp, 35 predicted proteins | sample IncBWC7MmetaG_FD_161055 | JGI IMG/M metagenome (GOLD analysis project Ga0210402, IMG submission 161055) | Forest soil microbial communities from Barre Woods Harvard Forest LTER site, Petersham, Massachusetts, United States - Inc-BW-C-7-M | ecosystem: Environmental > Terrestrial > Soil >...
ATCCAGCACATCATCCACCGAGAAGTGGCCTTCTTCGCGCGCCATCTGCGAATAGAACAGCACCTGCAACAGCAGGTCGCCCAATTCGCCGGTCAACTCCGGCCAATCGCGATTGTCGATGGCTTCGAGGACTTCGTAAGTCTCCTCGAGCGTGTAAGGCTTGATGGTGTCGAAGGTCTGTTCGCGATCCCACGGGCATCCCCCCGGAGCCCGCAACCGCGCCATGATCTGAACCGCTCGCTCGAATCGTTCGCCGGTGCTGGACATCCTGTTCAATGTAAATGAGGTGCATTGAGGGAGCAATGGCGGTGCTTGCGGGGAGACGGGTGGTCTCGCCCGTCCATGCCGAGCGACGCTCGGCGTCGCTGGCGCCAATTCCTCTGCTTCTCTAGCCGTTATCGCAACGAGCGAATCAGCAATTCCGTCTCATCCGAGATAATCGCATCCACGCCCCACTCCGCAAACTCGCGCATCCGCTCGGCGCGGTTCACCGTCCAGACCATGATTTTCTTCCCCGCCGCATGAACCAGTTCGACCAATTGCCGATCCACCAGCGCGAACTGTGGAATCACCCACTCCGCCGCCGCCTGGCGCCAACCTCGAAGCTGATCCCGCGTCTCGCAGAGAAATCCGAGCGGAGTCGCCGGGTCGAGATCGTGGATGGCGGTGAGCACCTCCGGGAGAAACGAAGAAACCACGTATCCCTTTGGCGACGGCTGCTCGCGCAATGCCTCGACAGTCTGCACTTCAAGCCCCGCAACCTTCAGCTCGATATCGAGAAACGCCCGATCCGCAAATGGCCGCAGAACATCTTCCAGTGTGGGTAATGGCAGGGTTTTTGAAGCAGTACTCGCAATCTCCATTCCACCGATGGTCTCGTCGTGGCAAATCACAGCCTGCCCGTCAGCAGACCGGCGCACGTCAAACTCATACCCGTCGCACCCGTGCTGCAAACAAAGCGCGAATGACGCCAGTGTATTTTCAGGAATTTGGCGGACAGCTCGCGCCCCGCGATGCCCCAAAAGAATAGGTTTCATGGCAGATCTCAGGTCAGGATTCCAGCTGCCTGCAAAATCCTTCAAGCCGCCGACTGAGAACGGAGAACTATTTTCTCAGTCCAAATCGAAATCCCGGATCGGCCGTCCCGTGTCCGGCGTTTCTTTGGCTTTCTTCACCGCCTCCTGGAATTTTTTCTCCAGCAGCTCCGAGGCATGCTTTTGCGCTTCCACCGATTGGCGGAAGATCGAATCGCGACGGCTATCCTGTTCCTTCATGGCGCGCGCCGCTTCTTCCATGTCGTTGAAGGTTTTTGGCTTGACCGGCGCAGTGTGCGCGATGATGCTGCGCGTCGCAGCATCGATTTTCATGACCGCGCCGCAGCAGGGGCAAGTCACGTCAAAATTAGACTCACGAACATTGGATTCGCGTTTCGCCACATCGCGATCATACCGCAATCCGCCTCAGCGCGACGTGAGTCGAATCGGCAGAATGCCGAACACATAAAGCAGCTCCCAACCGAGCAGGACGATCGACACCAGCACCACCAGTATGGCTAGAATCTCACCGAAGTTCAGGCCCGTCTTTCCCGCCTCAAATCGACGCGCCCCGAGGCTTAAAATATTCAGCGTCGCAAAACCAAACACCAGCGCCCATAGAATGTTGTAAATCTCCTCGCGGGTCGATCGCAGAAGCAACATCGCTGGCAGAACCGCTGGCAGAATGATGATCGCCAGCGCGTGCAGACCGCGGCCAGAAAACCCTGCCCAGCCATGGGCATGCCCCACCGCAAGAAAGAATGATGCGCAGCTCCGGGGTGCAGCCGAGGAGGGCCGAGGCAGTCTCATGCGGAATTTTGATAGTACCGTGTTTGCCGTTCCAAAGTCAGCCAAACCGCAAACCGAGGACTCTCACTAGTTCATAAGGTTGATTTTCTCAGCTCTGTCACAGAGGATAGTACGCTAGATCGTAAACGATGATCGTGAACTTCGCAGAACGGGCGCACAACCACAACTGGGAACTCGACCCGGTTACCCGGTCCTTGCTCGATACCGATTTCTACAAGCTGCTGATGCTCCAATTCATCTGGAAGCATTACCCGCGAACCCATGTGTCGTTCTTTCTGTTCAACCGCACTGCTTCTGTGCGCCTCGCTGACATGTTTCCGCGCGAGGAGCTTGTCCACCAAATGGAGCACGTTCGCGGCCTGCGGTTTCGAAGGTCGGAACTGGTCTGGTTAGCCGGCAACACTTTCTATGGCCGCCGCGGAATCTTTGAACCGGCCTTTCTGGAATGGCTGGAACGCGATTTCCGATTGTCGGACTATGAACTATCGGTCAAGGACGGACAATTCCATCTCTGTTTCGATGGCCTTTGGACCGAAACAACCATGTGGGAGCTCTATGCGCTTTCCATCCTTGACGAACTAAAAACCCGAGCCGGTTTGAAAAAATTGCGCGAGTTCGGTCTTGACATCCTGTACGCCCGGGCGAAAACAAAACTCTGGGGCAAGATCGAGCGCGTGCGCGGCGTCCCCGGTCTGGCCGTGGCCGATTTCGGAACCCGCCGCCGCCACAGCTTCCTCTGGCAGGAATACGTGGTCAACGCCATGGCAGCAAATCTCGGCAGCGCTTTTACCGGAACCTCGAATGCCTTCCTCGCCCACAAGCATGATCTGGAAGCGATCGGAACCAACGCCCATGAGATCCCCATGGCCCTCGCCGCGCTCGCGCCGAATGGCGATGAGGCTGCCCTCAAAGCCTCGCAGTACCGCGTCCTCGAGTTGTGGCAGGCCACCTACGAAGGAGCACTCCGCATCATGCTGCCGGATACCTTTGGCACTACCCAATTTCTAGAAAACGCCCCCGACTGGCTCGCCGATTGGACGGGCCAGCGCGTAGACAGCAAGAATCCCTACGTTGCCGGCGACGAATATATCCAATGGCTCAAGGGGCGCGGTCGAGACCCGCTTGAGAAACTCGTCATTGCGTCCGACGCCCTTGATGTTGATGACATCCTCGGCCTGCACGCCTACTTTGGCGGAGCGCTCGCGACGGGCGCCAGGTTCGACGATTTTCGCAGTGCCGCGGATTTCCACGATCGCAAAAAGTGGACTCCTGGCCGCCGCATTCGTTTCAGCGCAGGTTGGGGAACTTTGCTGACCAACGATTTCCGCGGCTGTGATCCCGCCGGCGGCTTCGACTTTGATCCAATCAGCCTGATCTGCAAAGTGTCCACGGTCGAAGGCAAGCCCGCGGTTAAGCTTTCCGACAACTACGCCAAGGCGCTCGGCACTGCGACCGAAATCGAACGCTACCGGCGAATCTTCGGAACTGCGGGAGTCAGCAACATTCCCGTGCTCGCCTAGCGGCTCGCCTCCGGATCATGATTGAATAACTCGATGCCGCCTCACCCACCTTCACCCATTCCCGATTTCATCTACGGCACCGCCTGGAAGGAAGATCGTACCCCGGCCCTCACGGAACTCGCGCTCCGCATGGGCTTTCGCGGCATCGACACGGCGAATCAACGCCGGCATTATTTCGAAGCTGGAGTAGGTCAGGGGTTAGCCGCCGCGTATAACGCTGGCATCGTCACGCGCGACGATCTTTTTCTGCAAACAAAATTTACCTATCAGCCCGGTCAGGACCACCGCCTGCCCTATGATCCCGAAGCCTCCCTTTCCATTCAGGTCGCGCAGTCCATGGCCAGTTCGCTAGAACATCTCGGCACCGGCCACGTTGACAGCTACGTGCTGCACGGGCCCTCTTCCAACCACGATTGGACTGATGCTGACGCCGAAGTCTGGGAGGCGATGCGCAAGGAGCGCGATGCCGGACGCACGCGTCTCCTCGGTGTAAGCAATGTCTCTCTGCGCCACTTGCAGCACATGGCGGCCGCCCGCGCCGAACTTCCTGCATTCGTACAAAACCGCTGCTACGCCCGCCTCGGTTGGGACCGAGCCGCGCGCTCGTTCTGCCACGACCACAAAATTGTCTATCAGGGATTTTCTCTGCTCACCGCAAATCAGGAGGTGCTGCATCATCCCCTGATCGCCAGTCTCGCGAGCGCCAGTCCGACCGCGAGCGCCAACGCCACACTGGCCCAAGTCGTGTTCCGCTTCGCGCGCAGCATCGGAATTCTGCCTCTAACCGGCACCACAAACGCCGAACACATGAAGCAGGATCTGGCCAGCCGCCATGTCAAGCTCCCGCCGGAAGCGGTGCAGGCCATCGAGGCACTGGCCGGCTAGCAATGCACGTGTGGGGACGGGCGCCGCGCCCGTTCGCGCAGAGACAGCCGCCCTCGGCTGTCCATGCCGAGCGCAGCTCAGCAGCGGCCCGGTGGCCGCTGGAATTCTGGATGCGCTCCCGGTTACTTGCCCTGTGCGACCGCCTCGCGTTCGCCAACCTGCTGCCGCCACATCGCGTAATACAGGCCTTTTTGCTCAAGCAACTCCGAGTGCCGTCCAAATTCAACGATGCGTCCGCGCTCCAGCACGTAGATTCGGTCGGCATGCATCACCGTGGACAGCCGATGCGCAATCAGAATCGTGATCGCCTCCTGATTGGTTGCGACTTCCCGGATGGTGCGGCTGATTTCTTCTTCTGTCAGCGAATCAAGAGAAGAAGTGGCTTCGTCGAACACCAGCAGTTGCGGATGCCGCAGCAGCGCGCGAGCAATCGAAAGCCGCTGCTTCTCGCCTCCGGAAACCTTCACGCCGCCTTCGCCGATCAGCGTGTCCAATCCGCGGTCGGCGCGTGAAAGCAAGCTATCCGCAGCCGCTTGCTGCAAAACCTCCATGCATTCCTCGTCCGTCGCCTTCGGATTTACGAACAGAAGGTTCTCGCGAATCGAGCCCGAGAACAGCTGCGTATCCTGCGTAACAAATCCGATCTTCTCGCGCAGCAGATCCAGATCCACGCGATTCGAGGGTATCCCGTTATAAAGAATTTCGCCCTCTTTCGGAGCGTACAAGCCCACCAGAAGCTTGACCAGCGTTGACTTCCCTGCCCCGGACGGTCCCACGAACGCAATCGTGTCTCCTCGAGCCGCGCTGAAGCCGATCTCGTCCAACGCCAGGCACGAAGAACTCTGATGCTGAAAACTCACCCGCTCAAACTGCAACGTCATGAGCTCGTCCACCGGCACCGGATCGGCGGGCTTCGGGTCACGAGGAGTGTCAAGTATCTCCTGAAAGTTTTGCAGCGAGACTTCGGTTTCACGATAAATGTTGATGACGTTTCCCAACTCCTGCAACGGGGTGAAAATGAAAAACGAATAAATCATGAGTGAGAAAAATTGTCCGATGGTAATCTGCTGGCGAAAAATCAAATAGAGCATCAAGAACAAAATGCTGGTGCGCAGTGCATTGACCGCCGTCCCCTGAATGAAACTCAGGCTGCGGAGGTATTTCACTTTCTTGAGTTCGAGCTTCAGAATCTTTTCCGTGATGCCGTTGAGCCGCACCACCTCCTGATGCGCGAGGCCGAGGCTCTTCACCAATTCAATATTGCGCAGCGACTCGGTCGTCGAGCCCGCCAGCGCGGTGGTCTCGGCAACGATGGTCTTCTGCATCTTCTTGATCCGTTTGCTCAATACCGAGCTGATAATCCCGAGCAGTGGAACCGTGATCAAAAATGCCGGCGCAATCGCCCAATGCACCCGGAAGGCATAGATCATCACAAAAACGATGCCGACCACCGAAATAAAGAGCACATTGATGGCGGCGGTAATAAACCGCTCCACGTCGCTGCGAACTTTTTGCAACTTGCCCAGAGTTTCGCCGCTACGCTGGTCTTCGAACACCTGATAGGGCAAATCCAGCGAATGCCGGATCCCGTCCGAGTACATCTTCGCGCCCAACCGCTGCACGATCACGTTTACGAAGTAGTCCTGGAAATTCTTCGCCACGCGCGACACAAACGCCACTCCCACCGCCGCCAGCAGCAAAAGTCCAGCCCCACGGATGAATTGCCCTTGCGTGTACTGGTGATACTTCGTGGCGTAGCTGTCGATTACATGACGGAAAATCAAGGGGTCGAGAAGCGAAAAGATTTGATTGGTCGCGGCCAGTAAAAGAGCGGCCACAAAGAGTTTCCAATACTGCTTGGAATAGCGGTAAAGAAGATCCATAGGCGTCGGCGCGAGGTTACCCCAGCAATGCCGTTTTAGATGGTGCGCCAGAGTTTTTCGATTCAGGAGGCCACATGGCCCACGCCGCCGGACGACCGAGGCGCCCGTCTCTCCATTTCAATCTCCTCAACCGATTGCCGAAATCCTCGATTTTGAGTTTGATTTTGGGTGGCGCAGCGGTTCACCGCTCCGATCACAGGCTTGCTTTCAGTCCGGGCTTCAGCCGCTGAGGGCGACTGCGGCGGTCCATTCGAGTTGTTTCAGCAAACTGTCAAGCCGATCCAGTGTTGGCCAGCGCTTCCACCGCCTCCCAGGTCGTACCAAACGTGACGAAGAAATCGTTGACCTTCGTAATTTCCATAACCTTGCGCACCCGTGGCTTCAGCCCCGTTAGCACCAGACATCGTCCCGTTTTCTGATGCGATACGCATGCTGCGACCAAACATCCCAGTCCCACGGAATCGATGTAAGGAACATCCGACAAATCAAGAATCATCGTCTCCGCGCTCTCGTGGTGCACCGCGCGATCGAATTGCGGCGCGGTTTCTATCGTGATCGGCCCGCGCAGCAAAAGAATCCGCTGATCGTCCGCCACTCCTTCATAGCGCTCGACAGTTAGTTCCTGCAATCCCATGGCAGGCGATTGTAAGACACCGGGCTCTCGCTGTCACCTCCCGCAAATGCAGCCCCTCCTCTGCTCCCCGCGCCCAGCGCTTTACTGCGGTTTCTTCTCCTCCCCGTGATTCTCATATATCGAGTACTGCCCGCCCGGACGCTTCAGCTTCACCGTGATCTCCATTTCCGCCTTGTTGATCTCGTAGTCCTCCCCAAAAGTCTGGAAATGCGGCGCCAGCACCTGCACCCGCAGCGGACCATAGGGAATCCCGTCAATGTTCGTCCGTCCCTCCGCGTCCGTCTTCAGCTCCATCTCTCCCTTGGCCTGCTTTCCTTTGCGTTTGACCGGATGCAGCACCACCTCTGCATTCCTCACCGGCTTACCATCGGAGTCGCGCACCACCACAAACCGCAACGCCGACATCGGCCCTTCGTCATCCTGAGCCCGCGCCGACCCAATCATGCCCAACGCGAGGACGATCATTACCGCCATCACCAGCGAAACATTTCTTTTCATATGCAATCTCACTCGAACCTGCGCCAGCTCGCGACTCATTACTGCGGTTTCTGCTGCGCGGGTTTCTGGTCGTCGGGTTTCTTCTCGTCTCCGTGATTCTCGTACACCGAATACTGTCCTCCCGGGCGCTTCAGCTTCACCGTAATCTCCATCTCCGCCTTGTCGATCTTGTAGTCTTCCCCAAAAGTCTGGAAGCCCTGCGCCAGCACCTGCACCCGCAGCGGACCATAGGGAATTCCGTCAATGTTCGTCCGCCCCTCCCCGTCCGTCTTCAACTCCAACCCGCCACGCGATTGCTTTCCCTTTCGATTCACCGGATGCAGCACCACCGCCGCATTCCTCACCGGTTTGCCGTTATAGTCGCGCACCACCACAAATCGCAAGTCTGACGTCGGACCATCATCCTGAGTTCCCGCCATCCTAATCATGCCAAGGCCAAGCACGATCCCGACCGCACTCACCATCAAAAAACGCCTCTTCATAGTCGTCCATTCTAGAACTCATCTCCTAAACAAGCCACTGAGCGTTATGGAGGAAGCATTTTTGACTTGAGGAAATGCTATTTTTCTATTTACTCTATGCACCACGGGTTGGTGGCCCTCATGGCAACAGGATCGACCACAAGTCCACAGCGCCATCTCGGCGCCACAGAGCGGCAGGATGCGTGGTGGCTGGAGTTGTTGCCCGTCATCGCTCTGCTCGGCGCATTCGGACTTTATGCGACTGCGCGTGCCTTCGAAGGGATTCATTACGCATGGGGGCCGTACATTTCTCCGTTCTACTCGCCTCTCATTGACCCCCATCATCGCTGGTGGCCGTTCTCTCCAGCGCTGCTGATCCTGGCGTTCCCTTTGGGATTCCGCGTCACCTGCTACTACTACCGCAAGGCGTACTATCGAGCTTTTTTTCTCGATCCACCCGCATGCGCCGTCGGTGAGCGCGGCAAACACCGCTACCGGGGCGAAACCGCGTTCCCGTTCATTCTGCAAAATCTCCACCGCTATTTTCTGTATGCGGGCTTCATACTCTTGTTCTTTCTATGGCGCGACGCATTTCGCTCCTTCTTTTTTGACGGGCGCTTCGGAGTCGGAGTAGGCACCCTGGTGCTGCTCTTAAACGTCATCCTTCTGACTGTGTATGCCCTCTCCTGTCACTCGCTCCGCCACCTCGCAGGAGGAAAGATCGACTGCTTTTCCTGCAGCGCCTTCGGGCGTCAGCGCTACACGGCATGGCGGTGGCTCGGCGTTCTGAACGAGCGCCACATGCTCTATGCCTGGATCAGCCTGATCACGGTGGGCCTCGCCGACCTCTACATCCGGATGGTTGCCAGCGGCGCGATAACCGACCTGAGACTCTTGTGACGACAGAATACGAAACTCACGACCACGATGTATTGATCATCGGCGCCGGCGGAGCCGGTCTGCGAGCTGCCCTCGGAGCCCTGGCCGAAGGCGCGAAGGTGGCGGTGGTTTGCAAATCGCTCCTCGGCAAAGCGCACACCGTCATGGCGGAGGGTGGGATCGCGGCGGCGATGGCCAACGTAGATTCAGGCGACGACTGGCGCACTCATTTTCGCGACACCATGCGCGGCGGCAAGCTGCTCAACAACTGGCGTATGGCGCAGATCCACGCCCAGGAAGCTCCCGAACGCGTACGAGAACTTGAACAATGGGGAGCGCTTTTCGATCGCACCCAGGACGGACAGATCCTGCAACGTGCCTTCGGCGGCCACACCTTCCGCCGGCTCTGTCATGTGGGCGACCGCACCGGCCTCGAAATGATCCGCACCCTGCAAGACCGCGGCGTGCAGTTGGGGATCGACGTTTACATGGAATGCACGATCAGCCGCTTGCTCAAAGATGGAGATCGCATTGCCGGAGCATTCGGCTACTGGCGTGAACAGGGCCGATTCGTGGTCTTTCGAGCCAAGTCCGTCGTCATAGCGACCGGCGGCATTGGCAAGGCGTGGAAGATTACTTCCAATTCATGGGAGTACACCGGCGACGGAATGGCGCTCGCCTACGACGCCGGGGCGGAGCTGATGGATATGGAATTTGTTCAGTTTCATCCCACCGGTATGGTGTGGCCTCCGGGAGTGCAGGGCATTCTCGTCACCGAGGCGGTCCGCGGCGAAGGAGGGATTCTCCGCAACAGATTGGGCGAGCGTTTCATGGAGAAATACGACCCAAAGAGAATGGAGCTTTCCACCCGCGATGTAGTGGCGCGCTCAATCTATACCGAGGTCCGCGAAGGCCGTGGCACCGAACACGGCGGAGCTTATCTCGACATCTCGCAAAAGCCCGCCGACTATGTGAAGAAAAAGCTGCCCAGCATGTATCACCAGTTTAAGGAACTTGCGGATGTGGACATCACCAAGGGCCCCATGGAGGTCGGACCAACCTGCCATTACATGATGGGAGGTATTCGCGTCGATGCGGAAACCGCAAGATCCTCCGTGCCCGGACTCTTTGCCGCGGGCGAGGCTGCAGCCGGACTGCACGGCGCGAACCGGTTGGGCGGCAATTCTCTTTCGGACCTACTCGTCTTTGGCCGCCGCGCAGGGCTGGCCGCCGCCGACCACGCAAAGACGGTCCAAACAACATCCATCGATTCCACGCAGATCGAAGAGGGCGCGCGAGAGATGCTAGTTCCTTTCGAGCGCAAGGCTGGTGAGAATCCGTACGCGATCCATAGCGACTTGCAGGAAACCATGCAGAATCTGGTTGGCATCTTCCGTAATAAAGAAGATCTGCTTCGCGCACTGGAGGAGCTCGGGAAACTGAAGCAGCGCGTTGAGCAGGTGAGCGTCGAAGGTTCGCGATTGTTCAATCCCGGCTGGCACCTCGCCCAGGACTTAAAGGCGATGCTAACGGTTTCCGAGGCCGTCACCCGCAGCGCGCTTGCGCGCGTAGAGAGCCGCGGAGCTCACAGCCGGATTGATCATCCAGGCCTCGACCCAACCTGGGGAACGAAAAATAATGTAATCGTCCGCGAGGGAAGCGCAATGACGCTGCGCCACTCCCCGGTGCCCGAAATGCCCAGCGAGTTGAAGCAACTGGTTGCGGAAGAAAAATAGATTTGTAGCGCCGCCGGGCCGAGGGCGAGACGCCCTCGGGACAGCCCGCAAGATACCGGCGCTACGCCAGAAAATGGCGGAGGCGCGATGGCAGAAGCAATCTTTGAAGTATTCCGCGGAGACCGCGAAGGCGGGCAGCCTGCCACGTACCGCGTCCCCATTGCCCCGGGCATGGTCGTGCTCGACGCTCTTCATCATATCCAGGCGCATCAGGCGCCCGATTTGGCGGTGCGCTGGAATTGCAAAGCCGGCAAGTGCGGGTCCTGCTCGGCGGAGGTCAATGGCCGGCCTCGGCTCACCTGCAAAACTCGCATGGACGCGCTGCCTCTCGACAAGCCCATCACAGTTCAGCCGATGAAGTCATTCCCCGTGATCAAAGATCTCGTGACCGATGTCTCCTGGAATTACCGCGTGAACAAAAAGATTCCGCCTTTCGAGCCCCGCCCCGGCACCGATTGGAAAATGTACCAGGAGGACATCGATCGGGTGCAGGAGTTTCGCAAGTGCATCGAATGCTTCTTATGCCAGAATGTGTGCCACGTTGTTCGAGAGCACGACCAAACGGAGCAGTTCGGCGGACCGCGGTTTTTCGTCCGCGTGGCCGCGCTCGAAATGCATCCTCTCGACGCGAAATCTCGAACGCGCCTACTGAAAGAAGAGCTCGGCATCGGCCTCTGCAACATCACCAAGTGCTGCACGGAAGTTTGCCCGGAGGAGATCCACATCACGGACAATGCGATCATTCCGTTGAAGGAGCGCGTGGTTGACGAATTTTATGACCCCGTGCTCATGCTGGTTCGGAAAATTCGAGGGGTGAAGCAAGAGTAGCAACGAAACCAGAATCCGGGCTGAGGATAACGGAGGTTCTTATGGAGTTCAAATTGAAGACCATCTCGAAAGCCGGCATTCCCGAAGCCATCTCAAAAGCCGAGCTCTACCGCTCGCTCAATGAGCCGGAAGAGGCAGAATCGATCTGCCGCGACATCCTGGCAGTTGAGCCCGAACACCAACTCGCGCTCCGCCTCCTCGGCCTGGCAATTACCGACCAGTTCTCTGGAGACGCGGCGGATCGCCATGGCGAAGCGGAACAACTTTTCCAAAGACTCGCCGCGCGCTACGAACGGCTTTATTACACGGGTCTCCTGCATGAACGGCGAGCGAAGGCGCAGATGCGCGTGGGACGCCCGCCGCATACCCTCGCCCCGCTCTTCGCGGAGGCGATGCGGTGCTTCGCCGAAGCCGAGACGATTCGTCCCCCGGACAACGACGATGCTCTTCTTCGCTGGAACCGGTGCGCCCGCCTGTTGCAAGGTCATCCTGGTTTTCAGCAAGAAAAAGAGTCTGAAGCCTTCGAAGCCTTCGATAGCTCACCGATCTGAAGTTGCTTGTCTGAACTATGTATGCCTCCCGGCTGGTCGAGAGCTGTCGTTCCGTAACTGTCCTTTCTGTCCTCGATTGCCGGATTTCCCTCGGCCTCCTCTTACGCGGGAATCAATCGAATCCATGAACAAACACCAGCGCGATCATGGGCAAGGTGTAAGTTTTTCCCTACAGATCACCGATGAGCCTTCCTACAGGAGACTCACAAGTGCTTCAAAATCTTGGGCATGGAAGCAGTTATCCTAGCGGAGTCTGCCGCAGGTCTCGGCAACATACTTGCCCTATGGTTCAGCATGATGATCAACGTCGCCGATCGCGACCGCATTCGTGAACTGTGCTCTCTGATCGCAGGGGAACAAGATCGCCACAAACTCCTAAAGCTTATCGAGGAGTTGAGCCGCCATATTGGCGCGAAAGACGAAGGGCCAAAAGTCAAGCAGATTGGAGATTGAAAAAGACGTCTTTCCTTGCAGAATTCCATCCGCCGTCATGAGTGAAAGCTTCGCTGCGGGCGCAGCTTGCGAGCAGCCAGCTGTCGTAGGCGGTTCGCGTGCTCGCGAAGAGCTTCTCTGAGTTGTTGCATCACTTCGTTAAAATCAGCGGAGTCAGGAGCGGACACAGCTTTGGCGCACAATTCGCGGATTCGATCTTCCAGACGACGAGAGGGCACCAGTATCGAACGTCCCAAGCGATAGGAATGTCCAAGACTTGCACATCGGGATGGTTTGTTCGATACAGCATTCAATGTAGGCGTTGACCGAGACAAAGCCCGAGACAAAACTGGTTCGGGCTGGGTTGTTTGGTGGCGGGGCTCTGCCCTGCTGCAAGGGGCGCAGCCCCGTCCTCACAAGGTTGCCCACGCCGCGCGCCCCTTCGGCGCTCGCCCACCTACCGACTTCATCCCTAAGCATTCCCACGAGCCGAATTTCAGTGCTATAGTTCCTAGCCGTGCAGAGGTTACCGACACCTTCAGTGTGGGGAACAGGTTTTGGCAGGGAGGTAAAGATGGGAAGCAGGCGATTTTTGGGTTTCATGGCCAAGGTTCTAGCGATTTCCGCAGCGGTGGCGCTCCTCGCGAGCGCCGCCTGGGCGGCAGTTCCCCAAATCATTTACAACTTCGCAGGCGAAGACGATGGTGAGTACCTCGACTCGGATCTGGTAATCGACGGCGCGGGCAATCTCTATGGCACGTCCGTGCAAGGCGGAGATTTCGCCTCGGGCACGGTTTTTCAGCTGAAGCCTTCCGGCAGCGGCTGGACTCACACCGTGCTCTACAGCTTCACCGGAGGCGCCGACGGAGGAGAACCTTACAAGGGTGTCACGGTTGACAGCCAGGGCAACCTCTACGGCACCGCCGTTACCGGAGGCGGTGGATCTTGTGAGGGCGGTTGCGGCGTGGCTTACAAATTGACTAACTCCGGCGGAGTCTGGACCGAGACCGTGATTCATACTTTCACCGGCGGCGATGACGGATCCGGACCGGGAACTGGCCTGACCCTTGGCCGATACGGCACTCTGTACGGGATGACGCCGACCGGCGGCGCGAACGGTCAGGGCGTCGTTTTCTTGCTGAGACCGATGCAAAGCGGCGCCTGGAACCTGAAGGTGATCCATGCCTTCACCGGCGGCAACGATGGCGCAGGCGGTTCAGCAGGCCGCTTGCTTGGTTATAAGGGGAGTCTCTACGGCGTGACCACGACAGGCGGCGCAAATGCAAAAGGCGTTGCCTTCAGGCTTACCCACGCCACAGGAGGCTGGCAGTTCACCACGCTTTACGCGTTCCAGGGCCAACCCGACGCTGGATTTCCCTACAGCGCTTTGACTCCGGACAGCCAGGGCAATCTCTATGGCACAACGTACTACGATGGAGCAAATAATCTTGGCTCCGTGTACCAACTCGCTCCCCAACCCGACGGCACATGGAAAGAAAGTGTGCTCTACAGCTTCAAGGGCGGACAAGATGGAAGCGGCTCCATCGGCAACGTCGTCTTTGCCAAGTCTGGAGCCATGTACGGGACGACCAGTGGGGGCGGCGCGAGTTGTGATTGCGGCGTCATTTTCAAATTGACTCCCGGCAGTAACCGAACGTGGAGAGAGTACGTGACCTATCGCTTCAAGGGCGCTCCCGACGGAGGGTTTGCCTATAACGGAATGGTGGGGGATTCAGCCGGCAACTTCTACGGCACCACCGTACATGGTGGGACCACGGACGACGGCATAATTTACAAGTTCACGCCATAACCGCTGCGGAAGAACTCAGGTCGGGACCGCCCGCCGCCGCGGCTGTCGAGCGAACGAAGCTCGCCCGGTGGCCCGCTCGTTGCGGGTTATGGCAAGGGGCGGGTGACGCCATCGCTCGATCCGCCGCTCGTCTTAGCCGCATCTGCATCCCTCGGGTATCATTCACCAGAACCCTCCCCATCCCCTCCAGCGCTGTTAGAAGAGAATCATTCTGCACAGCGTTTAGAGTGAAGTCATTTTGCCCATATCGGCAAGAGCATGTGTCACAGGTCTAATCTGTCTTCACTGAGCAACATACTTGAAAGACCTGATGGACCGCTCTCAGCCTCTTCTGTCATTGTCAGCCGAGATGAATTTTGACTTTGATTCACAAACGCGCCGCCAACTCGGTTACCAACTTATAGAAGTGGTCGACAGGTTCTTTACTTCTCTGGCCGATCGTCCAGTTCAACCCGCCGCCGAGGACCGGATTTATCCTCCCCGTTTTAGCCGGCTCCCGGAGACCGGGGAAGACCCTGCCCAGGTTCTCGATCAAGTCTGCGGTGAGCTGGTCGACAATGGGTTCCACGTTCCGAGCGCACACTATCTCGGAATGATGAATCCCACGCCGACCTACATGGCGTTCCTCGCCGAGTCCCTCGTCGCCGCGCTCAATCCTCAACTCGCCAGCCTCGACCGGTCGCAGACCGCTTCGAGAATCGAGGCGGAAAGCGTTCGCTGGGTTGGGGAGCTGGTGGGATGGCAAACCGCACCCAGTGGAACGTTCACAACCGGCGGGAACGAAGCGAATCTCAGTGCATTGGCCATGGCGCTCGCCGCGCACTTCCCGGACGTAATCGAGAACGGCCTCGCCTCGATCGGCGCTCAGCCGGTCTTCTATGCTTCGATGGAAGGACACCATTCCTTAGACAAATCGGCGGGCTTGCTTGGCCTTGGGCGGAGAGCCCTGCGCAGAATTCCGGTAAACGCACGCTTCGAGCTCAATGTGCAGGAACTCGAGGCCGCAATCAAAGAGGATCTTGAAAGCGGCAAGAAGCCCTTTTGCGTTGTAGCGACCGCCGGAACCACCAGTTCGGGCGCGATCGACGACATCCCGAGGATTCACGAAATTTGTCGCCGCTACAACATCTGGCTCCATGTCGACGGCGCTTACGGCGCTGCCGTGCTTTTTTCGAACCGGCACCGCGGCTTGGTTCGCGGAATTGAGCAAGCCGATTCGGTGACTTTCGATCCGCATAAGTGGCTGGCTATGCCTTTTTCCGCAGGTCTCCTCCTCACCCGGCATCATGAAGTATTGGAGCGGACGTTCTCCGTCGCATGTCCGTATCTGCAGAAAGCGCCTGCCGGGACGTTACCCGATAACCGAAATATCAGCGCGCAGTGGTCACGCCGCATGAACTCGCTGAAGCTCTGGCTGACGCTGCGGGTTCATGGCCGGCGAGCTTACGAGCGGCTGATTGACCGGCAAATGAGGCTGGCGCAGAGTTTCGCCAGGTGGGTAGCGAATTCAGAGTTCTTTGAGCTGGCTGCGCCCCAGGTTTTGCCAATCCTGAATGTGCGTGTGCGAGCCGCAGATCGAGCGCCGCAGAAAATCGACGCCTTGCATGCCTCGATCATTGAAGAAGTTAACCGCGATGGCCAGCGCTGGATTTCCGCAGCCACAGTGAATGGACAAAGTGTGATCCGCACCATGGTGATCAGCTATCTGACGGAGGAACGACACATCAAGGATTTACAAGCGTCACTCGTGGCGGCCTGCTGCAGTCTGGGACTGGAGTCGAAGTCAAGCACGGTCCCCGCCTTAGAGCCGAACGCCGTGCAGCCGACGATGCCCTACAGTATCCAGCTAACTCCTGCAGCCCTAGAGAATGTGCCGCCAACCTGACCGGCTCGCCACCAACTCTGCATAATGCGTATCGCTTGTCCCCACGGCCGTCTAAGCCCGAACCATTTCGGCGAAACTCGGAGAGCAGGCGGGTGATCGTTTCGCGGCTGGTGCCAACCAACTGTGAGATTTCCCTCATGAGTCATCGCCTGCCGGACGCGCACAGTTCCATTGCTTACCTCGCCATCGGCGGCCGTTTCAAGCAAGAATCTGGCAAACCTCTCTGAGACCGAATGTGACAACCCGATCCTGCGCGCCACACCATACGCATCAGAACAGTCTCGAACAAGATGCTGAGTAGCATGGAGAGCGGCGTCAGCGTGGTCTTTGAGAAAGCGAAGCATGTCGTCGCGCGCCCGAGGTAATCCAGCTGGCAGGGCTGCATTCTCGAGGTTCAACTCGTGCATGTTCAGGGAAAACCGCGGCATGTTTTGTCTTGTTGAACGCTGCGATGGACTCGTCGGAGAGATCGCAGAAAAAACTGCGGGAACGCAGATGGCAATTAAGGCAGATTTCAACGCTTGTTCAATCCGGACACACTCACTGGCGCTCCCCCATCTCCCACAAAAACACGTTTGCGCTGGTTTCCGCGGGAAACGATTGACCAGCAGCAAAGATTCAAGTCTCGCATCTGGTCAGACTGCCCCTTGCGGAAGATGATGACAGAAGGTTTGCACGCCGGCTGCCGTTCCATTTTGGGTCTGAAACTCAGTGCTTGCGGCATTCATCCCGTCCGCAGGGGCCAAGATTAGCCGCAGGACTGGCGACGATGCCGTCCGTTGGGCGCGCTGGCAGCGGTGCGACGTGTTCCCTGGAGATCGACGTGGAATGCCGCAGCCAGCCCGTGTGCCGGGGTTCACAGCCTCGGTTCGACACCATACCCATAATCCTGTATTCCACTGAGCTTCGTCTTGTAAGAAAATGTCCCTGATGGGGGGGAAGCCAGTCTTCATGTACAACGTAGATCTACTGCGCCAGCTCTGTCGGGACATAGCCAATGAGAAGGATCCCCAAAAGGAACAGGATCTCGTTTCGGTTCTGCAGGCGGTCATAAAAGAGGATCAAGAGGAAATCCGAGTCAGAATGGCCTTCCTGGCCAAGAAGTATGCAGATCTCATCGGCGATTCGAAGGCGGCAGACTAGGCCATGCCGCCTAGCCATCGACCGACCCACCAACAACCAAACCGACATAACCTGTTGATTATAGACAACTTGAATATTATTCCCGGCCACTCTTGACAATCCCTTAGTCACATTCCTATAATTGGCACTCGTAAGCCTCAAGTGCTAATAGTTTTTGGATTGTCCGATCAACCTACTTACCAACTCTTGAAAGGAGTACGCAACTATGGCAACTAAATTTACCCCTCTGCATGACCGCATCCTGGTCCGTCGGGTCGAAGAAGCCGATACCACCCGCGGCGGGATCATCATTCCCGACTCCGCCAAAGACAAACCGATGGAGGGAGAAGTGATCTCCGCCGGTAAAGGCAAGATCAGCGAAGAAGGCAAGGTTCGGCCGCTCGATGTAAAAGAAGGTGACCGCATTCTGTTCGGCAAATATTCCGGCACCGAAATCAAGATCGATGGTGAGGACTTCATCATCATGCGCGAAGAGGAAGTACTCGGCGTGCTGAGCGGCGCCACCACGTCGGCGAAGAAGGAACACGCCGGATCGCGCCGGTAAGCACACCGTAGAGACGGGGGCTCGCCCCTTCTCAAGGCGCGGCAAGCCGCGTCTCCACCACTAGAGAATTTCCAGCAGGCTCAGCCTGCATACATCTTAAGGAGCAAACAGATATGGCAAAACAAATTGTTCATGGAGAAGAGTCGCGACAGGCCATTCTCCGCGGCGTCAACCTGCTGGCTGACGCGGTGAAGGTCACACTTGGCCCCAAGGGCCGCAACGTTGTCATCGAAAAGAAGTTCGGTTCGCCGACCATCACCAAGGACGGCGTAACCGTAGCGAAGGAAATTGAGCTGCCCAACGGCATCGAGAACATGGGCGCCCAGATGGTCCGCGAAGTTGCTTCGAAGACCTCGGACGTTGCCGGCGATGGCACCACCACAGCGACCGTTCTTGCCCAAGCAATTTATCGCGAGGGCGTGAAGACTGTCGCTGCTGGCGCCAATCCGATGGCGATGAAGCGCGGTATCGAGAAGGCCGTTGTAGCCATTTGCGGCAGCCTCGACAAGGAAGGCACTCGCATCAAAGGTGAACTCGACAAGTTCTCCAAGCCCGTCACCGGCGAGATGATTGCCCAAGTGGGCACGATCTCGGCGAACAACGACGAGACCATCGGGAAGATCATTGCCGAAGCGATGAAGAAAGTCGGCAAGGATGGCGTCATCACCGTCGAAGAGTCGAAGACGCTGGAAACGCAGCTCGACGTTGTCGAAGGCATGCAGTTCGATCGCGGCTATCTGTCTCCGTACTTCGTCACCGATCCGGAGCGCATGGAGTCGGTGCAGGAAAACGCGTACATCCTGATCCACGAAAAGAAAATCAGCTCGATGAAAGACCTGCTGCCATTGCTGGAGCAGATCGCCAAGGGCGGCAAGCCGCTCCTGATCATCGCAGAGGACGTCGAAGGCGAAGCGCTAGCGACTCTGGTCGTGAACAAACTTCGCGGCACGCTGCAAGTCGCGGCCGTCAAGGCTCCGGGCTTCGGCGATCGTCGCAAGGCCATGCTGCAGGACATCGCAACATTGACCGGCGGCAAGGCGATCACGGAAGATCTCGGGATCAAGCTGGAGAACGTGCAGCTCGCCGATCTCGGACAGGCCAAGAAGATCACCATCGACAAGGACAACACGACCATCGTCGAAGGCAAAGGCAAGCCGGGTGATGTGCAAGGCCGCGTGAAAGAAATTCGCAGCCAGATCGATAAGACCACCAGCGACTATGACCGCGAGAAGTTGCAGGAGCGGTTGGCGAAGCTGGTCGGTGGCGTAGCGGTGATCAAAGTAGGAGCCGCGACCGAAACCGAAATGAAAGAGAAGAAGGCCCGTGTCGAAGACGCAATGCACGCAACCCGTGCCGCGGTCGAGGAAGGTATTGTCCCCGGCGGCGGCGTAGCTCTGGCGCGTTGCGTTCCGGCTCTCGACAGACTGAAGCTGGAAGGTGACGAGCAGATCGGTGTAAACATTGTGAAGCGCGCCATCACCGAGCCGTTGCGCCAGATCGCCGAGAATGCCGGCGAAGAAGGTGCCATTGTAATCGGCAAGATCAACGACTCGAAGGACAACAACTTCGGGTACAACGCACTGACCGGCGATTACGAGGACCTGGTCAAGGCGGGCGTGCTCGATCCGACGAAGGTGGTGCGCACGGCACTGACCAACGCGGGCTCGATCGCGGCGCTGATGTTGACGACCGAAGCGCTCGTGGCGGAGATCCCAGAAGAGAAGAAGGGTGCTCCAGCAGGCGGCGGCCACGGCGGCGGCGGCATGGACGGAATGTACTAATCGCGTGGCGCCGGCGTCCTCGCCGGCAAAATGCCGACAGCAAATGAAAGCCCCGCTCGGAAGAGCGGGGCTTTTTTGCTGGTGGAGAGACGGGCGTCCCCGCCCGTCCCCCAACTCAGTGCCGCGCCGGTGCAGCCCCATTCTTGCGCGTCCATTGCGCCAGGGTGGGAATCACACGGATTGCACAATGGGCTTAACCTCTCACGCGGCCATCAGCTCGCCAAAGTCGCCCACCACGGAAGCACTACTTCCCTGAACCCGCAACGCTGGCCATTGGACGGGCTGTACAATAACGGCTCTTGGCGCCTGCCGGGAGGGCTGATGGCGAGTGGGAGGATTTTCTCGCGGGTGAATCGGGAGCCGGTTCTGGACTCGATGCGAACCGCTCTGGCAGCGGTGGTGGCCATGGTACTGGCTCGATTGCTGCACCTGCCGGAATTTTATTGGGCGCCGATCTCGGCAATCGTGATTGTGCAATCCACGATTCCGCCGATGACTTTGGGCTGGCAACGGTTTGTGGGAACGGCGCTCGGCGCGGTGGTGGGAATTGTGCTGGCTACATTTCTACAGACGAGCACCTTGGTGTACGGTTTGGGAATTCTGGCCTGTGGAATGCTGGCATGGGTGCTCCGTGTGGGAGGAGCTTACCGCTTTGCAGCGATCACGCTCAGTACGATCTTGCTGGTGCCGCGGGCGCAGGCTGCATGGATCACCGGATGGCATCGGTTTCTCGAAGTTTCGCTGGGCATCTTGGTCGCGCTGGTGGTTACAACGCTCTGGCCGCTGTCGAAGAAAACGAGGGAGAATTGATCGTGAGTTCAAGAAGAGGACCTCCGTGTTTCTCTCGGCGTTCCCTGGGTTCCCTGTGGTGAAGAACTTTGCGCGCAACGATTACCGCCCGGTCAATCAAGCGCTTTCCGGCTTGAGGCGGGGCAAGCCAGGTCTCCACAGGAGTTTCACATTAATCCGCGATAGGCGTTCAGCCACTGTCCGCGGACTGCTTCCCAGGTGTAGTTTTGCGATTCACGGTGAGCGTTCTCTCGAAGGCGAGCGGCAAGCGCGGGATCGCGCAACAGCCGGATCACATTTGCCGCGAGAGCTTTTTCGTCACCTACCGCTGAGAGCAATCCGGTACGCTCGTGCTGGACCAGATAGGGCATGCACTCCGGCGAGGTAGTGACAACGGGAGTTCCCGCCGCAAAGGCTTCGATGACCGACACTGGCATATTGTCGAGCCATGAGGCGTTGATGAAGATGTCGGCTTGATTGTAAAACTTGCCGATTTCCCGATGCGAGACCACGCCGGTGAAGTTAACGCCGGTGAGATTCATGTCCGCAACCAATTTGCGGACACCGCCTTCGAGCGGACCGTTGCCGACCAGATCGAGTCGCGCTTCGGGATATTCTTTTTTCACTTCGGCAAATGCGCGGACGACGACATCCACGCTGTAGTAAGTGGAGAAGCCGCGAGTGCAAACCAGGTGCGGGCGAAGCGGAGTGCGCTCACGATAGCGGAATTGCGAGAGGTCGACGATGTTCGGCACGATCGCCGCCGGCAATCCGAATTCGCGGAAGACATCGCGCAGGTAGCCGGATGGAACGACGATCTTATCGACGCGAGAGAGAACGAATTTGGCCGAGCGAAAACGCAGCACGTGGTCGCGGGCCTCGCCACTGTGATAGTTCATCAGCGTCTTGCTGGGGCGCGTCTTGCTGCCGCGCGTCTTCATTCTAGCGAATAGCCACGCGGGTGCGGGAGCGAGCAGGAATGACCAGTAGGAAGCGGAAAAAATGTGAGCAATGTCCACGTCTTTGAGGCCGCGCCAGAGGTGCCAGAAGTAGATGGGCTCGCGCAGAATTGTTCGCAGGCCGGGAATCGTCTCCGCCCAGGCAAGGGCGCGAGGAAGCGGCGGATCGACGGCTAGAAAACTGATGTCGATGTCGGGATCGTTCTGCCAGTGCGCCAGGAGCAAGTCGGCCTGGACGGATTGTCCGCCGACATAACGCAGGCTGGGCGCGACGATCGAAACCCGCAGCCGCTTGGCAGGGCTCGGCTCCGGCTGGCTCATTCGGCGGACTTCCATCGGCGCTTTTCCCGAAGAAGCGAGACATAGAGTTCCGCGTAGCGCTGGCGGACGCGATCGAGGCCGAAGTTGTCCTTGGCGAACTGCAGGGCGTTGCGGCCCAGCTGCTGGCGAAGCGCGGAGTCGGCTAGCAACTTCTCGACGGCGTCGGCAAAGATGCCTTCATTGCCTGGGGGAATCAGAGCTCCGCGTTGATCGCTGAGCAGTTCGGAATTGCCACCGACGCCATAAGCGACCACGGGCAATCCGCCGGCCATGGCTTCGAGAATAACGTTGGACAAACTCTCGGAATCTGAAGTGAGGACAGCGACGTCGAGCGCAGCGAGGACAGCGGGCATATCCTGGCGATCGCCGAGAAAAATTGCGGAGGCGCCGAGGCCGAGGCTCGCCGCTTCCCTCTCCAATTCCTGACGCAGTGGACCATCGCCCACGAGAAGAAACTCGGCACCTGGAATGCGCTGACGGATCTGTGCTGCGATGCGCAGGAACCCGGAATGATTCTTGTACCGATGATTCATGCGCGCGACCATACCGACACGGGCGACACCGGGACGTTTGGGCAGAGCCGCGGGCGCTGCGCTGAAAGCCGCGGCTGGCAGCGCGTTTCCGATGATCGTGATCTTATTGGGCGAGAGGCCGGTGGCGATGAGACGATCGGCCGCAGCTTTCGAATTGCAGATAATGGCGTCGCACCAGCGAAACGCCGCCGCCTGAGCGCGGAATTGCGCGGGCGTCATCAGGTCTCCAAGTTGGCGATGGCTGCCGATGACGACGGGCACGCGGGCAAGTTTCGCGGCGGGAATCAGCGTGAGATTGCCATAGAAATCGAAGGCGTGGGCGACTTGCACCTGATGATTCCGCAGATGGCGGCTCAGGTTGAGGCGCGTGCGCAGCGACTGCCAGCCATAGAGGCTGCCGCCTAGCGGGAATTGGGCGGCGTCCGGAAAGTTGTTGGCCAGCGGGCCACGGCGGCTGACGCAGCCGAGATGAGTCTCGAATTGCGGAGGAGTGAGATTCCGGGCGAGGATGGTGAACTGGCGCTCGGAGCCTCCCGTTTCAAAAGTATTGATCATGAGAAACAGGCGGATCGGCAGATCGGGAAGACGGGGAAGATGGGCCGCGGGTGTTGTGGTCAGGCTGGCAGGTTCGGTGGCGTGCACCCGATCATCCTCCCGCCGGAGCGGAGGCTAGCGCGGCGGCGGAGCTGGGCGCCGGGCGGCGAGAGTCGGCGACCGCAGGGAGAGAGAACAGCCCGGCTGGCTTGATGTATCTTTCGAGGAAGTTTCGGTGCCAGAGCTCGAACATCAGCAGACGCCATATGCGCCCGGTCATTGTCTTGCCGCGGAGGAGGTGGTCGTCCATCAATTTTCGAACACCATCGGCGGCAAAGTAGCCGCGATCGAGGGTACGGGGTTCGAGCAGGATCATCAACATGTCCTTGAGTTCGTTGCGCATCCAGTGAACGAGCGGGAGCGAGAATCCCTGCTTCTGGCGATAGAGCACCTCGCGAGGCACGCCGACGCGTTCCGCCAGTTTTCGGAGGATGTATTTCTGCTGGTCGCCGCGCAGCTTCCACTCAGGCGGCAAGCCCGTGACCCACTCGACGAAGACATGATCGAGGATAGGGACGCGGACCTCGAGCGAATTCAACATGCTCATGCGGTCAACCTTGGTCAGGATGTCGCCGACCATATAGGTTTTGGTGTCGACGTACAGGAGCTGGTCGACGGGATCTTTAGCGGGAGCCTGAGCGAAGTAACGGCGCAGAACGTTTCCGGGATCATCGCTGCGGTTCAGTATCTGACGAAAATCGTCCGAGAGGAGCGGCGCATCGCGCTCGAAGGCGGGAAGGAAAGAAAGGCCGTCGACATAGCGTTCCTGCCAGGGCAGCGAGACGTTGTAGCTGAATTTACGTCCCTGCATGCTGTTCGGCAGACGCGGGAAGACCTGGTCGCGATAGAATTTGCGGGCCCATCCGGGAATGTGTTCGAAGATCCGGCGCCCGGCGTGAATACGGTAACGATCGTATCCGCCAAAAATCTCATCGCCGCCATCGCCGGAAAGAGCGACGGTGACATGCTGGCGCGCCATCTGCGAAACGTAGTAAGTGGGCAGCATGGAGGAGTCGCCGAACGGCTCTTCGAGCGAGCTGGTGAGATGCTCGACGGTCTTGACCACGTCCGGGTCAAGGATCATCTCGTGATGATCGGTGCCGAATTTCTGGGCGACGATGCGGGCATAGTTCGCTTCGTTGAAATCGTCCTTCTTGAAACCGATGGAAAATGTTTTGACCGGGCCCGAACTGGCGCGCGCCATCAAGGCAACGATAGTGGAGGAATCGGTGCCGCCGCTGAGAAAGGCGCCGAGAGGCACGTCGGAGATAAGGCGAATCTTGGTCGCTTCCAATAAGCGCTGTTCCAGTTCTTCCAGACATTCTTCTTCGTTCTTCGGCACGTGAGTGTTGTATTCGGGAAGGTCCCAGTACTGACGGATGCGGATCTTGCCGTCCTGAAACTCGAGGAGGTGTCCGGGCGGGAGCTTCTGAATTCCGGTGAAGGCCGTAATGGGATCGGGCACATATCCGTAATAAAGATATTCGAGCAGGCCCTGGGAGTTGACTTCGGCGAGTTCGGGAGCGACGGCCAGGATCGATTTGATTTCGGAAGCGAAGTAGAGATTTCCCTTGTGCAGCGCATAGTGCAGGGGCTTCTTGCCCAGGCGGTCGCGGGCCAGGATCAATTTGCGGTTGGTCGTATCGTAGATGGCCAGAGCGAACATGCCGCGCAGCTTCTTGACGCAGTCGGCGCCCATTTCTTCGTAGAGATGAATAATGACTTCGGTGTCCGAGTGGGTGCGGAAATGATGGCCGCGGCTTTCGAGTTCGGGGCGGAGTTCGAGGAAGTTGTAAATCTCGCCGTTGTAAACGATCCAGGAGCTGCGGTCTTCGTTGAAGACAGGCTGATGGCCGCCGGAGAGGTCGATGATGCTGAGTCGGCGCATGCCGAGGCCGGCGCCGTCGGCCACGTAGAGTCCCTCATCGTCGGGGCCGCGGTACACGATCTGTTGGCACATGTGGTGCACGAGGGCTTCGGTGATATTGCTCTCGCGAGTTGTGCTCACTACTCCGGCAATTCCACACATGGTCTTTTATTGGATCCTCTACTTCTATAATTTCATGCTCACGGGGAGAGCGCCGGATTTCTCTGCCGATAGCGGCATCTCTGCCATGCGTTTGAAGCGATAGTCGCGATAGTCGCCGGGATTGCCCTCGCGGCCGTCGCAGGCGGCGAGCAGGATATTGGCCATCTCACGCGCGGAAACAAAGTGCAGCGTTTCCTTTCTGTCGGAGGCGCCGCCGACCATTGCGGCAAGAAAGTCGCGGAAGCTGTCGCCGATCACGGCGTCTTTCTGGTTTGGGTCCATGCCATGGCAATGCAGTTTGAGGAAGAGCCAGTCGGGACGACCGAGCACCCGGACTTGCGCCTGCTTCCAGAGGGAGAGCCGGTGCACGGTGGCGGGATTCGCTCCGGTGATGGCGCCGTTTTCGAGAGTGGGGCGGACAGAACCTACGGTCCGCCGAAGGTCGGTTACGAGCGGACCTTGCACGATGAGAGGAAACGTTTTTGGCACCCGTCCCGCAGCCAGGTCATGTCCTTGACGGTGCGGCGCTGCCTGATCGAGCGGAAGAGCGCATTCGTAAACGGAATTAATCTTCCCGGTCTGTGCGGGATGCCAGAATCCGCTCGGCATGGTCAAGTCGGCGTAGCAACCGGTCTCGGCAAGAACCTGCATTTCCGCATCGACGCCACAGAAGCGCCCGTCGGCGGAGTTGGCAAGCGCGAAATTTCCGTGCACAAAAGCGTAGCTCGGACGAGTGGAACCTTCCTGTAATGCAAGGCAGCGATGTCGAAACGCCAGCCGGTCGCGGAATTCAGTGAGGACGCGGCGGGTGTTTTCCGCAGTGTCGGGATGTGGAATTCCGTGATGCAGATGGACCTCGACTTCTCCCCAGCCAGCGTGGCAGTGATCGGCGAGCATCTCGAGCAACCCCTGGTCGTACTGCTCAGCGGGGTAGAAGTAGGTGTGAACAAACGGGCGGCCGTCGTGGTCGCGCCAGTGGTCGGCAATTTTGGGATATTCGCGCATCCACGATTCCAGGCGGCGCTCCTGCTCGGAGCGAGGGACGCGCTTCTGGCCGTCTTCGGGATCGATCGCCGGTTCGAAATGATCGGCCAGGGCAAACATCAGATGCACCGGGCCGCGGACGGGCGAGCCGAGCGCACGCCAAGTCGCGGACGGCAAGACCTTTCGAGCGTAGTCGATTTGTTTCTTTAAAGCCATTTGAAATCTGGACTGCGCTTCCTTTGGTTCCGGGTGGACGGGCGGGGACGCCCGTCGCTCCACCCGCTCTTCATCCCCTTGCCGGTTTGCGGCCACGCACGGCGATGGAAATCTCTCCAACGCGCATGTCTTCCATGCCCATCGCTTCATACCATTTGAACACCTGCTCGTAGGTGTGCTTGGACTGATACTTCGGAGAATACCAGTCGAAGGTGTCGAGCATGCGGGCTTCCGGATCTTTCTGACGATTAACCGGGAACACGTGATGGACAAGACCCGCCGCTGGACGGCCTACGAGGGGCACGCGCTTCAGTCCCTGCTGAAGATTGTAGAAGAACGGAACCGCAACTTTCAGAATGCCGTGCAGCGTCTTGGGCTTCATCTTGTGGGTATAGCGGCGCCAAAAATCGCTGAAGCGGTACCACTTGTTGTATCCGCTGTAGAGCCAGACGACGAGGAGACCACCGGGTTTCAGATATTTATCCAGCGCCTTAACCGCGGCTTCGCAATCCGGCGTGTGGTGGAGCACACCAATGCTGTAGATGATGTCGAAGCTTTCGGGGGCGAAAGGCAGGGCGAAAACATCGGCCTGAAAGGCGACAAAGTCGCGATCGGCAAGATTTTTGGCGGCAACCTCGGCGGCGGCGCTCAGGTCAACGCCCACCACGCGCGCGCCCCAGCGGGTCGCGACTTCGGCGAAGCGTCCCATGCCGCAACCGACGTCGAGGACCAGTTTGCCTCTGAGATCTTCGGGGCGGAGAGCGGTCTTCGCCAGAAAATGGCGCTCGGATTCGCGGAGCTCGTCGTGGTCGAGTTGCGTCTTCTGATAACGGTGCCACTGAAAACCAAAACTGGCAGCGTAGTATTGCGCATCAACAAAGCGCGCGATGCCGTGCGCGTTGGGATAGACGCGTTTGCAAGCCGGGCAGAGGAAGCCCGCCGCCTGGTCGCTTTCAAGTTTCGAGCCGCAACTCAGGCAACGCAAAATTGCCTGCAACTCAGCGGACAGGGGTGACTGCACCGGTTGCTCGGTGATCGGCATAAACCTCCAGGAAGTGATGTGGCTTTTTCGGCGGCGGCTGTGGCCTGCTGGGTCCTTGTTCTTGTTCTTTGATCGTCTGCAACAACGTTGCCGTAAACGCGACAGCAAAATAGGGAAAGAACTGGTAAGCCTCGGGGGCGAAGCAAGCACCCACTACGAAGCCGACCAGCGAACTTTGCAAAGCTCCCACGAACAAAACGATATCGGGATCGAGATTCTTGGTTTGTCTGATGATCTTCAGGTTCTTAAAACCGCGGTAGAAAAACATGAGGTACAGAATCAGGACGGCGATGCCGCCTTCGGCGCAGATCTGGAGGTAGGTCATGTGTACGTCGTGCCAGATCAGCGAGTAGGTGGGGAAGTTGCGAACGCCAATGCCAAAGATGGGATAGTGCTCGATGGCATCGATCGCACGCACCATGAGGTATTTGCGATCCTCGTAGGAGCCGTAGGCGGACTGATCGGTTGTGCTGTCGCCTGACAAGGCGGTAAAGCGATCATAGAGTTTTCCGCCGGCGGCGGCCATCACCACAGTGCCCACTAGGCCGGTGGCCACGATCAGATAAAAGCGCCTTCCCTTGATGCCGAAGTAGTAGAGAGTGACACCGCCGGAGATTACGAGGTCGATGAAACCGGCCCGGGATGCGGTCATGAAAATGGCGACCATCATCACCAGCATTCCGCAAAGCCACAATACTTTGACGACAGCATTCTTGGCGGTGACCATGAAGGCCAGCGCAAACGGCATGGATAACACGATGGCGAACGCGAGATCGTTCGGGTTCGAATAGATGCCACCCAGCACACCTTCGAGCCGGGGTGTGCCGTGGCCCTTGAGGATGGCGGCGGCGCAAATGACGACCACCGAAAATACCTGGACAAAGATGATTCGCCGCAAGCGGTCAAAGGTGGTAACCAGCAAAAAAACAAGCACCCACGCGATGTAGATCTTGGAAAAGTCGATGGTTCGGATCAAGGCGCCGCCCCTCCACACAGGGGACAGAAATGCTCCAAAGTAGAGAAGGCCGATCATGATCAGGAGGAGTCTTGCCTCCTTGGGCAGATCTTTGTATGTGCGTTTGGTTCTACCCAGGGCGGTGAACAGGCCCCACATGGCCAGGATCGCGGTAATTTTGGCAAGCGGGAAAAACTTCAGACCAGGAATCCAGTCTTCCGGGCGGGCGCAATACACCACGAAAAAACCGCTGAGCCAGAAGAACGCCATCCTGGTCGGGTCCGAGGCACGGAAGGACGCGCGTCTTCCGGAGACTTCCGCCGGTATCGTATTGCCGTTGTCGCCGATGGCCACAAATTCCTCTTTTTCTTTTAAGCCTTCTTTTCCGCCAACCGCGCCGGAATCGTGCGTACCGCAGGAGATTTCTTTTCCGCGACCCACTGCAAGACTTCGCTGAAGCGCTCACCGATCGCCGGCCAGTCGTAGCGGGCGGCGGTCGCGACGGCGGCTTTTTCGTAACGGCGCCGCAGTTCCCGATCGCGAAACAGCATGATCACCGCCTGACCGAACGAACGCGGATCGTCAGCCAGAATAATGTCGCGGCCGTGATGGACATCCAATCCTTCGGCCCCGACGGTGGTGGAAACGACGGCCTTGCCGGTGGCCATGGCTTCGTAGATCTTCAGACGCGTACCGCCTCCGATGCGCAAGGGCACGACGACTACGGCGGACTGGCGCAGATGCTCGACGATCGAGGGCACACGTCCGGTGACTTCGATGGAGCCATCGTCATTCGTATCAGCCGAATTCGAGGCCCACTTCTGAACCCGGCGGTCGGGATTGCGGCCTACGATACGGAATCGCGCCTGCGGCACTTCGGCTTTGATCTGGGGCCAGACTTCACTGCAAAAATATTCGACGCCGTCAACGTTCGGCTCCCAGTCCATGGCGCCGACAAAGGTGATGAGGGGCGCGGACGCGTTCGCATCGGATGCGGCGGGATCAGGCTGATACTGCGCGAGATCGACGCCGGTAGGGACGACGGTAACGCGGTCGCCGTCCACCCACCGCGTCATGAGGGAGCGATCGTTTTCGGAGACGGCAATCACATGCTGGAACTTCGAGACGGCGGCGCGCTCGTAGCGAAGCATCTTCCGGAATTCCATGCGGTACATCATGTTTTTTGCCGGATTGCCCGCGGTGGCCGCGTGCCGGCGCCAGATTTCGCTTTCCACGTTGTGCTGGAACAGCACACTTGGGATGCCGAGGCTTCCGGGAAAGTTGACCGCGGCATCCAGGAAATCGCAGACGGCGACATCGAAGCGTCGCTCGCGGAACCAGGTCTGGAGCTGTTTCTGGACCGGAGCGTGAGCGAAGCGGCTGACCGCATACGGCGGCTCGGCACTGAGATGAGCCAGATAGTCCAGTCCGCGCGCGGCTCCCGCAAGTTCGCGCTTGCCGGTCGAGACGGCCACCGCGCCGGGCAACTGCTGCTGCAGATCTCGCTCGTAATCTGGGTCCGGCATTCCACCATAATAAGAATAAAACGTGAGCTCATGCCGCGCGGACAAGTATCGCAAGACGTGGTACGTGCGAATATTGCCGCCGTTCTCGACGGGGAGGAGCTTATCGGCTTTTACCCAGAGAATTCTCATACCGGATCTTAGCGATGTCGATCAGCGAACCCAGATTGCCTTTCTGCCGGTGACAAAGTTGATGAAGGCAACGATGGCGGCGCAATTAAGGATGACGAAGGTGCGGGCAGGATCGGCAATGCGCGAGAGCGGGCCGATCTTGATTCCGGCAAGCGCAGCCAGACTCAGCGCATAAAATGCCAGCTGGGCCCCCAGCGCCGCGCGATAGAGTGGCTCGGGCAGAAACAAAGAGGTAATGAAAAGAGCCATCAAGGCAAACGGCGAAGCCAATCGCGACAGCTTATGGCTAATAAATTCAAATCGAATCGTGTTTTGCGAGCTCAGCAGCCATGGAGCCAGTTGGAGGAGTTGATAGTTGCCGCTAAGCGTGCGCACTTTACGGGCAAATTCACGGCCTTTTCCCAAGTAAGGCGCATCCCAGGCGCGGGCGCGGGAGTCGAAGACAACGCGAAATCCCTCGCGCACGATCTGCATTGGCAGCAGAACATCGTCGAGGATGGTGCCTTCGGGCAACGGCCGGGCGTCGAGCAAGCTCCGGCGAGCGCAGTAGATGGCGCCGGTGGCACCAGCCACGGAACCGGAAGCGGACTCCAGCTCACGAATCTTCTTTTCGATGCGCCAGTACAACCCCATTCCCTTCCCGCTCTCTCCGCTTGCGGGATCTCCTAGCATCAATTCGCCACTAGCGGCGCCGACATCGGGGTCGGCGAAATTCTCGATCAGCAAACGCAGGGCATTGGATTCGATCTGCTGGCGGGCGTCGGTAAATAGCAGCACATCCCCGGTCGCCAGCTTGATCGCATCATTCAGGCCAGCCGCTTTGCCCTCGGATGCCGGTTTTATCAGAGTTCGTAATCGTGTTCGCACCCGGGAATGGCGTGCATAGTCGGCGAGAATGGCAGGCGTGCGGTCCCCGGAACCGTCGGAGATGACGACGAGGTCCAGCTTCTCCTGGGGATAGTCGAGCGTCAGCAGGTTTTCGAGCTTGCGGGCGATTACCGCTTCCTCGTTGCGGACGACCATTACGGCCGTGACCGCTGGGACAGCGGAGCTTGGACCGGAACTCTGTCGGGAACTTTGCCCTGAACTTCGACGCACGGGGCGCGGCGACCATCGGCTGCGCATCCACAACCATGCCGGATAGCCAAGGTAAGAATAGCCGACCAGCGCGGCCGCGAGCCAGAAGATGGATTTGATCTTCGTCATTGCGCACCCCGACGCAACAGAACGATCTTGACCGTCAGGAACATGATCAGCAGATCCAGGCCAATGGAAGCGTTCTTGATGTAGAAGAGGTCGTACTGAAGTTTTTCGCGCGAATCTGCGACGGTGCTGCCGTACTTGTATTTGACCTGCGCCCATCCGGTCAGGCCGGGCCGCACCATGTGACGCACCTCCTTGTAATAAGGGATCTCTTTCGAGAGCATCTCGACGAATTCCGGGCGCTCGGGCCGCGGACCGACAAAAGCCATATCGCCTTTGAGCACGCACCACAACTGGGGAATTTCATCGAGGCGCGAGGAGCGGAGAAACTTGCCGACGCGGGTAACGCGGGGATCGTTATCGCCCGCCCACGTCGGACCGCTCGCGGCTTCGGCGTCCTCGCGCATGGTGCGGAACTTCACGACCTTGAAGACGCGTCCGTTCTTGCCCACGCGCGTCTGGGTATAGTACACGGGCCCCTTGGAATCCAGGCGGATGACGATCATGATCAATGGAAACAAAGGCAGGGCGAGAATGAGACCAATCAGCGAAATGACGATGGAGACCGCCCTCCGCACCAGCTTGAAGGCGGTGCTGCGGCGAAAGCCCTCGCCAAACACCAGCCAGCTGGGATACAGATTCTCGACCTCGATCTTGCCGGAGATTTTCTCCAGCCAGGACGTGGCCTCCTCGATCTTGATTCCCTGCATGCGCAATTGAAGCAGTTCCGGCATGGGGATGGTACCTCGGCGATCCGGCATGGCGACAATGACGCGATGGACTTTTTGTTTGTGGACGATTTCCATGAGGTGCGCAGCCACGGACTCGCGGGTGACCGCACCTTCCATCTTGCCCGTCCAGCTGGCGATCTCGACGCCGATTTCAGGATTCTGGCGCAGACCGAGCACCACGCGCTGCGCGCGCTCGCCGGTGCCGAGGACGTAGACGCGCTCGACCAGAATCGGCAACTGGACCAGCCAGGTGAAGCCGAGCCGCCATCCGAACAGGGCGACAGTGAGGATCAGCAGGCCGACCGCCGAGGAACCGCTCCCCAACAAATAATCAGGCCGTACGTAAGCGACACCCGCCAGGATGAAGGCCAGCACGCCGGGAACCATGAGCAGCCGAAAGTAAAGCTCACCCTTGGTGTTGAGGCGCGCCGTGTCGTACAGGTCGAGCCAGTGCGAACACAGTAATACCAACACCGTGACTCCGAAGATCTTGAGGTAGCCGCCTTCGTAGTTAAGTACCAGGTAACTGTCTTCGCGAAGTTCGTAAACGGCCCCGAGCAGGAACGAGGTCCAGACGATCAGGGCCTCTCCGATCAGCAGGACCAGAGTTCGGACTGGGATGTAGACATTGAAAAGCCGGATCAACCTTGGCCTCGGTTCAACTTCATCTCGATACTAGGCGTGGCCGTTCACGGCCTCGCCATAGTAGTACTTTGACTGTGCAAGCTTTCCGGATGGGGCTCCGTTAAGCACAACTCCGAGCAGCAGCTTGTCGGGAAATTCCTCGCGGGCACGCCGAGCCAAATCGGAAGGCGTCGAATTGGAGCGCACCACCATGAGAATGCCGTCGCATGAACTGGCGACCAGTGTGGCATCCGACACCGGGATGACGGGCGATGTGTCGATAATAATCCAATCAAACATGGACTCGACGCGCTGCAGGAACAGCTTCAAACGGCCGTTAGAAAGGAGTTCCGGGGCGCTCGGAACGGTCCGGCCCGCGGGCAGGAAGAACAGGTTTTCCATGGGCCCGCGTTGCAGGGCAGCGAACTCGTCGCATTCGCCCAACAGGTATTCGGCTAATCCGGGCGACTGCGCCGCTCCGAGGTGGCGGTGCATGCCGGGGTTGCGCAGATCGGCATCGATCACCAGGGCGCGGCGCCCGTGCTGCCGCACCATGACCTGGGCCAGATTGGCGGCCACGAAAGACTTCCCTTCCTTTGGAAGCGCGCTGGTCACCATCAGTCGCTTCAGCGGCATCTTCTCGCGGATCTGATAGAGGCGGCTGCGCAGGGTGCGAAACTCTTCCGCTCCGGCGCGACTGTCATCCTCCTGGAAAAAGAGCATGGTGCGCGGATCCGGACTCCATTCGGTCTGGGGGCAGTGGGCCACCAGCGATTCGTAATTCAGCCCGGAGACCATGGTTGGCGGCGTGGCCATCTGGGGTTGCAGCGGTTGCAGGGAAGGCATGTTTTCGCGTGGCGCTTCGGGTTGGTTGTAGGCGGGCTCGGCGTGCGTCCCCATGGAGGTTGCTCTTTCTTGTTCGGCGCGTTTTAAAGCGTCATGGATGCGGCTCATAGTTTCCCTTCCTTGGGGAGATCCTGTTGTTCTGATTGGCGCAACCGGTCGGCCAGTGTTGCCAAGGTGCGTAAGGCTTCGACCAGATCAAACTTTTCCGACGACGGAGGAACCGGTGCGATCATGGCCGCGGCGGCGCTTCCATCGCTCAGATCGAAATCGCGGGCGACCGAATCGACGACTTCGGCGGAGACCGTCTTCTTCTGATCGACGAAGGCGCTGACCAGGCAGTGCTCGCAGAGCAGGTTGATGACGCGTGGAATGCCCAGCGCATAGCGGAAAATCGCAATGGTGGCGTCGGAATCGAAAATCGGCACGCCGTTCGATCCCGCAATGCGCAGGCGCTGGGTGATATAGGACTTGGTTTCCTCGAGATTGAAGGGATGAGTTTTAGCGCGCAGCGTCAAGCGCTGACGCAACTGGCGTAACTGGGGCTGCTTCAGACGCTGTTCGAGTTCCGGCTGCCCCACCAGAACGATCTGGAGGAGCTTCTCGGTGAAGGTCTCGAGATTGGTGAGCATGCGGATCTCTTCGAGCACTTCGTCGGAGAGGTTCTGGGCCTCGTCGATCACGAGCACCGCAGTCTCACCGGCGCGATAGCGATCCAGCAGCCAGTTATAAAGGCGCTGCAGGAGCTGGCTCTTCGACTTGGTATCGCAGGGAATGCCGAAATCGGCCATCATGAAATCGAGGAGTTGGGGCACGTCCATGCGCGAGTTGAAGATGAAGGCGGTCGCCACCTGCTGCAGGCGGAGCCATTCCATCAATTTATTGATCAGCGTGGTTTTGCCGGTGCCCACTTCGCCGGTTAGCAACACGAAGCCTTTGCGGCTTTGTATGCCGTAGGTGAGGCAGGCCAGCGCCTCTTCGGTGTGCCGCGTCAGGAACAGATAACGCGGGTCCGGATTGACGTTGAACGGGTTGGCGCGAAGGCCAAAAAATTCTTTATACATAGACTTGCGCTAGACCTCGACGTTCTCGTGTTCCTTTGACGAAGCGGGGTCGCCCCGGCCCCAGAAGCGGCGGCGTCCGTTCCCGTTCGGAGCGGCTTCCACTCGGTCCTCGCCCAGCCAGGGCACGGAAATCAGGAGAGGCAGGTCCATGATGGCGGCAGCATCTTTTTCGGTGCGGATCGATTTGTCACTGAACTCCAGCCAGATGGCGATCAGCAGTCCCAGCGCCAGACCGGCACCCAAGCCTCCCGCGGCAAACAGCGGGCGGCTGGGGAAACTGGGAGAGTCCGGCAGGCCCGCGGGAACCCCGATGTACATCTGCTCCCCCTCCTGTTTGATCTCCATGTTGGTGCCCAGTTCCGCCAAACTCTTCTTTTTCAGCAGATCTTGGTAGAAGCTTTGGGCGTTATCGTTGTCGCGGGTGAGGCGTTTGTACTCTTCCTCGATGTTCGGGCTCATCGCGGTTTTGCTCTGGTAGAGGCCAATCTGGCTTTGCAGCCTCTTCTGGTCCAAGGTGGCCTGCTCGATCACGCCCTGGTACTGGTGAATCTGCAGACGGAGCTGGCGAATTTCAGGCGGCTCGGTGGCGCTCGCCTTCTCGTTGCTGTCTGTGGCGGTGTTGGCAGCAGCGGCGGCGTTGATCTGTTTCAGCTTTTTTTCGATTTCGGCGATGTCAGCCTTGGTCTTGATCACGTCCGGGTGATCGTCGGTATAGCGCGCCTGCAGTTGCAGCAATTGCCCCTGCAGCTGCGTCAATTGTTGTTCAAGGGTTTGCGGATTGCTACTGGACTGCGAACTTTTCCAGGCGGCGGTCTGCTGCGCCAGCATGCTTTCGGTATAGGCCTTGTCCTGTTGGGCGCGGCCCAGGGTCTGGGTCGTGGCATCGAGTTGCGAATTCAGCGACATCAGGATGCGCATGTTGTTGTCGGCGTCACCGGGTAGCTGCCCCATGTATTTTTTCTTGAAGTCGGAGAGTGCCTTATCCTGCGCTTCAATAGCGCCCCTGGCCTGATCGACCTGCTGGCTAAGAAAAGTGGTGGTGCTGTTGGCAACATCGCCGCGGGATTTCAGGTTTTCTTCCAAGAACAGTTGGGCTAAGGCATTGCAGATTTTTTGTGCGCGGGCTGCGTCGCCGTCGGTGTAGCTGACATTGAATCCGGGCAGCGGCTCCTGGGTGGCGGAGGCCTTCTTTTTCTTGGCGCCGGAAGCTCCCGCCGTGTTAGCGGCAGCGCTCATCGAGGTGATCATCGGCTCAACCGACAAATTCTGCTGGATGTCGGAGATGAGCTTGCCCTCTGCGTCCGGCTTGACAAGAAAGGGGGGACTCTCAATCATGGACCGGAGTTTGCTGGTGGTTCGGACACGCTCTTGCAGGCTCTGGACGCGCTGGATGAAATCGGACGTGATGACCGGCTGTACGTAGTTGTCCGGCACTTTCTGGCCTTCGACCAGAATCGTCGATTGGGAGGTATATTTCGGCGGGAAGACATAAGAGACCATGAAGCCCGCCAGCGGGGAGAGCAGGGCTGGAATCAAAATGACCTTCAGGCGCCGCCGTAGCATCGCCAGATAATCGTCCATCGTCAGTTCGCGGTTCTCACTCATACGGTTCACCTATCCGGCCGCGAGGCGGCCAAAAAACATTATTCGATACGAGTCGGCGTGGGGTGCCATTCCACCCCAATGGAGCCGACGTTCCGGTGAGAAATCCGGCCCGTGGAACCACTAAAAGTAACCGGCACATTGAAAGCCACCTCGCTGAAGCGATAGGCGGCAAAGAACTCGTAGGTACGTCCCAGGTGCTTGCGGAAAACGGCACCAGCAGAGCCTTCGTCATAGCTGGCGGCATTCAGGCCCCCAATCGGCACACCCTGGAGTTTCTTATTATGGGAGTAGCTCAGATCACCATAGAAGTCCCAAGTGCGTCCCAATGGGCGGGTGTACAAGAGCCGCGCAGCCTGGGTGTTGGCGCCGGCGAAGAAGCCCGATCCCGTCGAAGTAAATTTTTCGTAGGTGGCAGACATCGACGAATGCGTGAATTTGTAGTTCAGCAGGACGCGCGCGCTCAGCGACCAACGATTGGAGTAGCCACCCTGTTCCATGACGGTGTATTGCGGACCGGCTCCGGCAGTCAAGCTCATCCTGCCGGTGATGTGATGCTTCAACCGCAAATTGACGATGTGGTTATAAAACTGGCCGCCCGTATCTTCCGGAAATTGAAACAACTGATAAGCGTAGATTACGCCGATCTGATCGTGACGCGAAATCAGATGGCTGTACCCGGCCTCAACCGTGACCTGGTCGCTGTTGAGCAGAGTATTGGTGGGGTCGTAGAAATGGGCATTGCTGAATCCGACCGCCGCGGTGACCGCGGAAACCGGATTGATGGCCTGCACCGCATCGAGAATCGCCGTGTTCGCAAGCCGGGGAATGTCTCCAATCGACCCCAGCTGACCGCTGCCGAACAGGTGTGCGCCGGGCAAACCACCCCCCAGCGCTCCAGTACCGCCACCCGTGGCAAGACCGAATCCCGGGACGCCGCCAAAGGTGCCAACGGAGAAGGATCCGTCGGGTAGGTAGCTGAAGGAGTCTCGCAGCGTGGCCTGCCCGGTTCGCCAGCGCGTCACCGCCTCCAGACCGGCGGCTTGCAATTGCTTCGCCCTGTAAGGACTGCTGTAGAACGCTCCACCGCCGAGGTACTCGAGAAACAGATCACTCTTCGGCCAGAATTGCTGGAGGTCAAAAGCTCCGAGAACGCGGGTGACAGATTCGAGAGCGGTCCCGCCGATCTTGTTGCCCCCATTCGTATCCGCCGATTCGCTCACCTGTAAAGCTGGCGAGATGAAGCTTCGGGTGGCGGTATGGAGATCGAGTCCGGGTTCGTCCAGGCCGGATACCGGCGGGTTCTCCGGGTTCAACACCGGAGCGTTCTGGCCGAAAGCCGGTGCCGGTGCCGGAGTGGTCTCGGTCTGAGGCTGGGAACTAGTCTGGGCGGCCGCGCAGATGGACATCCCTAAAACCAGCAGCGCTAACCGGATTTTTGGCATTCTGGCCATGCTCTTCACCCGTAGATCTGTTATCGACCCCCTACAGGGCCGCGTTCTTTTACGGGACGACAATTGTGTCTCCCGGTTGCAACAGATAGTTCTGTTCGATCTGCTCACCTTTGACCAGCTTGCGATAGTTCACCGGCAGCTTCTGCTGTTTGCCGTTCTCGGTGCGCAGGACGTAAATGCGCTTAGTGTTGGCAAACTGGTTTAGTCCAGCGCTGGACAACGCTTGCAGAACAGTCATATTGGGCAACATCGGCGTGGCGCCAACGTGCAACACCTCGCCGACCAGATAAATCCGCTTGCTGTTGATCTGGGTCACCACCACGGTCACGCGCGGATCGGCGAGAAACTTTTTCAGCTTCTCCGTTATCGAGTCAGCCAACTGTTTGGGCGTCAGGCCGGCGGCCTGCACATCGTCGAGCAACGGAAGCGAGATTTTGCCATCGGGACGCACGGGCAAAGAGGCGGTGAGATCGGCTTCTCTCCACACGGCTATGTGGAGCGCATCCTCGGGGCCGATGACATACTCGGGCCCGGCTTGGCTGGCGGAAGCCGCGGTCGTTCGCTTGTCGGAAGCGGTCTTGTCGGACGCGGCACTGGCAGCGGGCTGGGCCGGCGTAGCCTGCGCCAACGCGATACTACCGATCAGCATTAGTGCCGCAACCGCCGCTTTCCATGTTGATTTCATATCTTCTCCTCTAAGACTCCCTTACGGCACTGCGGCCGACGAATCAGGCTCCGTACTCCTGGTATCCGATCTGCTTCAGCTTGTATAGAAGCGCTTTGTAGCTGATCTGCAACTCCTGCGCGGCCCGGCGCCGGTTCCAGCGGGTGCGAGTCAGGACCTGCAGAATGATTTCCCGCTCGGCTTCGCGGGAGGCGGCGCGCGCCGCATCTTTCAGGGAAATTTTCTCGCCGTTGCCGCCGCGATCGACGCGCCGTAAAAGAGAACGTAGTCCTCCCATGGCGAGCGTCTCATCGCCCAGCCCGACAATGGCTCGAGCGGCGTCTTTCAGCTCGCGAATGTTTCCCGGCCAGTTGTATTCCAGAAAGAAATTTTGGGTCTCTGGACTGAGCACCGGTACGGCCCGTGAAAAGTCGCGGGCCGCCGCCCGGAGAAACCAGTCCCGCAGAACCGGAATATCCTCTTTCCGCTGGCGTAAAGGAGGCAGCCGCAAGCAAACTCCGCTGATTCCATAATAAAGGTCTTCGCGGAACTTGCCAGCCTTGACCTCGGGTTCCAACTCGCGCGAGGTTCCGCAGATGTAACGCGGCACACGGCGCTGCTCGGCGCCACTCAAACCAATCTGGCGAACCAGTTCCTTCTGCGCCGCTGCAGTCAGGTCTCCCACTTCCTGAAGATAGACGGTTCCACTTTGACCGTCCCGTGCAGCCAGAATTTCTTCAGTCGCTTCCTGTCCCTGATCGACGTGAAAGGGCTCGGCCGCGCGGCGGGAGAGAGAGTGAATGCGCGCTGCTACCGCTGCCTTGCCGGAACCGTGCTCGGCCACCACCAGCATGGGAACATCATTCTGCGATAGCTCGCGGATCATGGCTTCGACGGTGCGCATCCCGGCGCTGACGCTCTCGACCCAGATACGAGAGCTTCCGTTCTGCGGCGCTCCGGCGGTTGCCAGGCTTTCGGTTCTGTCGATTTCCATCACTATCCCGCTTCACCTGGCGCCATCTGGCGGCCAAAGAATCCAACCCGGAACGCTCGCACAAGGGCTCATTCAGTCTAGTGCATGCTCGATGCCAAACCAGTCAAAATATTTGTGCGGGACTAGAACCGTATATGCTTTAGTTTCAATGAGTTGCTAGCAATACTTGTTGCCGTCGACGATTCATACGTTATCACATTGCGGATAAATGGGAAATTTATTGCCCACCTCTTAGGTGCTCTGCGGGCATTACTTCCCACCTGCCTTTGGGGACAAAGTCCCAACTCTCGGGGTTCGCGCGTCTTTTCGCCCATCTTGTCGTCCGTCCTGGGCCTCCAACGGCTTCGTTCCGTTCCGCTTGCTCTCGGCAGCTAATTCGCGGTTTCGGTAAAAACGGCGGGGGTAGCAACGCCGGTCGCCGTCGCAGTGATGGTGATGGTTTTGGGGGACGCCGGGAGCGTATAGAACTGGGTTACCGTTCCGGAGTTGCTGGTGACGCCGGGATTGGCGTAGGCGTAAGCGCCTCCTGCACCGCCGTCCTCAAAGTCAACGTCCACGCCGGGAACCGGGTTGCCGTACTGGTCGGTGACGAGGACGCTGAGGCCTTGGGGCAATTGCGTTCCCGCGCGAGCGGACTGATCATTGCCGCCGGTGATCGCGACCTTGGCAGCGGCTCCCGCAACCGAGTACTCGACGAAGTTCACGTTCCTCAAACCGGCGGAACTGGCGGCGACCGTCACCGTAGAGACGGTGGTCGGCAACCGCAGCGTCGTAGGCGCCTGGCCATTCGCGTCGGTGACCACGGAAGACGGATTGGGAACGGCTCCGTTGTTGGCGGTGAAATGGATGTTGACTCCGGGGACGCCGTTCCTATAGGTATCCTGCGCCTGCGCGATGATAGCGTTGGCGAGATTGAAACCCGCGGCGCCGGTCTGCTTTCCCCCGCCCCAGGCAATGATCCTCGTGGTGGCGCCCGGCGTGGCGGTGGCGGTCGTGGTGATACCACCGAAGCCGGTCCCGGAAATCGTCAGGGTGTAAGTGCCAGCTTTTTGGGGAACGGTATAGATGGTGGAGGCGTTGCCGGAGGAGTTGGTGACAGCGGAGGCAGGATTGAATGAGCCGCCCTTGCCACCGTCACTGAAGTTAACGGTGGCGCCGACATCGGGTTGTCCGGTGTATGGGTTGGCCGCATTGACCTTGATAGGAGCGGACAACGCCGTGGCGACGGTAGCCGTCTGGGCGCTGCCTCCGGTAACGGTGACGATGTGAAACAGTCCGTAGGCTTCGAGACTATTTTGGGTGCCGACATAGACCTTGCCGTTAGTCACGGTTTGCGTCACAAAATGGCCGACGGGAGGCAGCGTGTCGCGCCCATTGGGGGCCTGATTCGTGGTATAGAGCAGTTTGAGAGAAACCGCGTCAAAGGCGAGCAGTTGACCGGTGATGACCCACAAAACTCCGTTGCTCGTGCCATTGGCGGAAACCGATGGAGAATGGCGGCCGCCGGCATAGCTCGCCGCCGTTTTCAGCGAAGGACCGAGCAATC
>Ga0210402_10000592_pt1 | contig 40066 bp, 36 predicted proteins | sample IncBWC7MmetaG_FD_161055 | JGI IMG/M metagenome (GOLD analysis project Ga0210402, IMG submission 161055) | Forest soil microbial communities from Barre Woods Harvard Forest LTER site, Petersham, Massachusetts, United States - Inc-BW-C-7-M | ecosystem: Environmental > Terrestrial > Soil >...
TTCGAAGTTCATACCGTGCTGATCGATGAATGGGCCGAAGTCGAGATCATCCAGCGGCACATATTTGGTGCCCGGCAGCCGTGCAAATTTCGTCAGGGCTTCGCTTCCTGTAACAGCACTACATCGGAGTCCGTGTGTCCTCGCAACACGCCGAGATTTTTTCCGTCCGGCGACCAGTGAAACGACAGGATCTGCTCGGAATCAAATTTTGTGATCTGGTGGCCGGGCGAGCCATCGAGCGGTTGTACCCACACGTTGTCGGCCCCGTTCTCGGAAATGGGATAGGCCACCGCGTTGCCGTCCGCGGTGAATTGGACACCCTTCGCAATTCGCGGATCGACCGGCAGAAATCGTGGTGAAGTCAGGGTTGCCGTGCTCAAGAGGGCGATTTTTTCTTCAGGAGCGGTATCCGGTGAAGTCACGAGTCCGATTACATACGCCAGCGTTTTCCCGTCAGGCGAAATACCGATTCCGCGCCCCGCCAGAAACGCTCCTTCCACTCTGCTGCCCGCAATCGCTTCCGCCTGGCCGGAGCCGTCCAACGGGACACGCCCTAGCTCTCCGACATTGGGGAAAAAGTAAACCCAGTTCTGGCTGGCCGAACACACCGGGAACGAATCGAAGGTCTCATCCGCCAGCTTCACCGGATGCGAGCCATCTGCATTGACACGATAAATAACGGCCGAGTTCGCATTGTCGTGAAATAACCAGGGAAAAACGATGTAGCCGCCGCACTGCCACAAACTGAGAATGCCCGCCGCCGGGTCGCCGACCAACTGACGTCGATTTTTTCCGTCGGTATCCCAGTGTTCCAACTGTGTGTGGTCCGAAGTGAGCAAGCCGCCATCGGCAGCCCAATTGAAAAACCGGATTTGTTCACCGTCGGAAGCGATGGGACTGATGTCGGCCGACGCGCTGCCCTGGCCGGGCAAAATATAGAAATTGTTGACGATCTTCTGTTGCACCGTGGCCAAGGTCTTGCCATCGGCCGAAAGACTCAAACTTGCGTAGCTGTTTGTGTCTCGCGAAATGGGATGCAACTGGCCGTCCGCCAGAGTTAGATAGCCAATTTGACCGCGGGCAAAGTTGGGTCCCTTTTGTCGATAAATGGCGAACAGGCCATCCCCAGAAGACGAAAACGCAACTTCGAAAGGCGCCTTGTCAGGAAAAGTAAGAAGTTGTAGTTTCCCCGAGTTGATATCGAACAAGTTCAGCCCGCCAAAGGCGCCCGCCGGTTGGAGTTCGGGATATGCTATTTTCTTACCATCGGGAGACCAACTCAGAGAGCGCGCCAGCCCTTTCAGGGGCGCAATGTAAAGCACTTTCTCATCGCTGCCATCCAGGTTCGCGCTCAGCAAGCGATACTTGCCGACTTCGGGATCGTTGCCACGGATGTAGGCCATCCGGCGTCCGTCGGGAGAAAACGTGAACGCCGAGTCCACGTCCTGGGCCACGGTCTTTGGCGTACCTCCTAAGATCGGAGCGCGATAGATGCCAAAAACGCTGGCAATGGCATTCTGGGCCTTGCGGAAATAGATATAGTTTCCGTCCGGCGAGAAAGCGACGCTGGGAATGGTGGCCGAGGGCGCGACGATTTGAGTGTCGCTTCCGGTCGCCACGTTTCGAAGCCAAAGGCTGTTCAGCCCCTTGTCGTTCATTACCGTCAGCACATATTTGCCATCGGGCGATATGGCGGCAACTACGGCGCGGCTAGAACTGGTGACCTGCGAGATGCCAAAATTTTGGAACGGCGGGAGCGCAGCGCGACGAAGCATGGAATAAACGCCGAAGCCCGCCGCAGCGACCAGCGCTAGAGCAACAAGCGCCCCACCCACAACTGCCAACTTGTGCTGTTTGACCGCGGCGGCTACAGCCGAACTGCTGCCTGGCACAGACAATAGTGCAACACTGAGTGGAAGAGGAGAAATTGGTGACGACGGGCTGCTCAGCCCGCTATGGGACGCCCTCAAACTCTCCGCATCGCTCCGGCTCGACACAGCAGCACGGCTTGAGTCGTTTTCGCGCTTAAGGCGCCTGAGGTCTGCGCGCAAATCGGCGGCGTGCTGGTAGCGCAGGTCGCGATCCTTCTCCAAGGCCTTATTAATGATGCGTTCGAATTCCGGCGGCAAATCAGGGTTCATGCGTACTGCCGCCACTGGCGCCGAATCGAGAATCTCCCGCTGGATTACCCCCGAGCTCTCGCCTCGAAAGGGCAACATGCCCGTCGCCATTTCATAGAGCACAGCTCCGAAGGAAAACAAATCGGTTCGGGCGTCGAGTTCTTTCGCTCGCACTTGCTCCGGCGACATATAAGCGACCGTGCCCACCGCCATGCCCGGACTCGTCAGGTGCGTCTCGGCCACCGTGCCCGTCTCGGTGACGTCAAACGCGCTCTTACTAGCCATTGCTGTCACTTTGGCCAGCCCAAAGTCGAGAACTTTCGCGTGTCCACGCTTCGTCACAAAGAGATTGGCGGGCTTGATGTCGCGGTGAACAATGCCTTCCGCATGGGCAGCATCGAGCGCGTCGGCAATCTCGATTGCCAATCCCAACGATACGTCCGTCTCCATGGGTCGGCCGGAGATCTGATGCTTCAACGTCACCCCTTCCAGAAACTCCATGGCGATGAAGGCCTGCCCCTCCTGCTCTCCAATGTCATAAATCGTGCAGATGTTAGGATGGTTCAGCGCTGACGCGGATTGCGCCTCGCGTTGAAAACGGGCGAGCGCCTGCGGATCGCTGGCCACGTTTTCCGGCAGAAACTTGAGCGCGACGAAGCGATGCAGCCGCGTGTCCTCCGCCTTGTAGACCACGCCCATGCCGCCGCCCCCGAGCCTTTCGACGATGCGGTAGTGCGAAATGGTCTGCCCGATCATATTTTGGCGAATCACTGGTGGCAAATCTTACGTGGGTGAAACTGGCAAGTCAATGAAAGCCGTCTGGTTGTCTGGTTGGCGGTATGAAAAGAGTTGTTGCATCCGCCCGGAAAAAGATCAATCTGGAAAAAGTGAAGGCGTCACTGGCCACGCCCTGCCCGCAGTGTGGATACCAGATTCCACCGGCAGAACTGCGCCGAATCAGTACCGCTCAAGTGCGCTGCCCGAAGTGCGGAGTCACTTTCACCGCAAGCCTGTTTTCGACAGTTACCTCCGCTTGGAGCATGATTCTCTTACACTTGCTATGGCGAAATCACATCAACGCGTGACTCGGGTTCTCGGATACCAGCCGCTCAGACTAAGCAGTGGTGTCAAACGCGCTGCTTGGTCAGCTATCCTCGCGGTTCCCTCCGCTATGACCGCAACAGGAATATCGGACAGCAAGCTCGTGTCCAATGGCTTCCGTTACGTCTTCTCACCCGGCATAATGCTGGCAATTCGATTCGTGCGGGTTGAACCTAGCCATCGAGGATTAGGCGTCTTTCTCGACGTAATGAACTGGTATGGTAGAACAATGTCGTTCGCCCTCATGGTTAACGCGATCTTCTATGGCCTCTTGATCTTTGGGATCATGACCACCATCTCCGGAGCGAAGGCGGGAGCACGCTAGGGATTTTCTCAGTTAATGTAAACGCCAGTTATGGCCAACAATCGTGGAACTCAGCATAGATTCGGCGTAAAGTGTTGGAGTGCGTGGGCTCTACGGCTGGAACTCAAGAACAATTAAATCAGCGCCAGTAGGCGCAGCGTGCTTCTTCCCGCTCACTGCTATTGCTTTGTGTTTTCTCCTCTTCCATTTCTTCCTGCCGTGGGAGTCCGGAGGAAGGACATGGGCAGTATTCTATATCTGCGCCTACCTCCTATTTGCTCCCGCCATTGCTTGCGGTCTGTACTCTTTACTGTTCGAGAAACCTAAGCTGTTCGCCACGATTGGGCTTGGTCTGGCAGGCATCACAGTCGTGACCATGCCTGAATCACGGCTGCTGCTGGACTTGATCATAGCGTTGCCATTTCTGTTTTTGGGAGTGATGGCGGTTGTCAAGTTCATCAGATGGCGACAGCACAAGACCAACACGCAACAGCCTCAATCGAGCGCTTGATTGGCGTGAAATCCCGATAACGCTCTCTGACCACGGGCCAATTCTCAAAAAGTTAAATCGCGTGTTAGCGTCAACCGTCTGGGTCGCTGGTACTCAAGCCCGACAAGAAGGTACAGTGCCACTTATGAGTGAACCAATGGACTTTTGGCCTGCCGACTTCCCATCGGAACTGGTCGAGACCGCGTTTTGGAGTAATGAACCCGCGTGGGAACCGCACATAGCAGCCCAAGTCGTCCAGTGGCTCGGCTTGCATCAGTACGCTGTACTTGGGACAGAGCTCTGGGTCATCCGCGGTGCTCTAGTCAATGCACTGCCAATCGGCCAGACTGGGATGCGGGAAGTCCATGGCAACACGGTCAGCCGCCGTGCGAATGAGCCTTGGGCAGCTTTCGTTAGTCGGGCCGCTTCCGAAACGGTCCTCTATCTTCGCTCATTCCAATCAGGGGAGATTGTCGAACCGGGAAAAGTGCACTTTAACGTGACATGGGTGAGCGAAGAAGAGTTTGAGAAGCTTGTAAGCCTGTAGTCACTTGTTGAAATATCCCGATTAGACTTATTGAGGAGTTCGTGGCTGCTTTCGTAGCGGTTCGTCTACAAGCATTTCTCCACTACTCCCGTGTAGCAGTCCTCGATCGGGATTCTTCCGCAGCGTGAGACTCCGTCTTGTCGCGTGTCTCGAACTCCATCACGTTTTCTTTGATGTTCAAGTTGGCTATCGGTAGCTTAATTTCACTCGCGTCTGGATTGACCAGCACAACCGCACCGCCGAGCCTCTGGTTCAGCTCAACGATGATCACTGTAATGGCCGGTTTATTCGTGACCCGACTAGTGTGGGTTTGCCATTTACCAACGAATGCGGACTGCGGCATACCAAGGGCGAGAGTGGCGGCGAGAAGGATGACAGGCGCACTGAAAAGTCGCATCAGGTTTACCCTACGCTGTAATAGACACCAGCGAGGGTGATTCTTGGGTCAAATTGGCGAACTATCGCGTCACTCCAGAACCCGGATTGTGCCGAAGGACCAGTGTGATTGTGGACTGGTTCGCCGAGCAACAAGCACCAAAGTCGATTCCTGCTATAAAATCCTTCCGCTAAGGAATCCAGAGATTTCGATCCCTACTGATAGGTGCTGGTGCTGAATGCCGACTTCTCAAACCCAATCCGTTGCCACGACCCTACCAGCCCGCTACTACACGGATCCCGATCTCTTCCGCGGCGAGGTCGAACGCTTCTATTGCCAAACCTGGATCTGCGCCGGACGCGCCAATCAGGTCTCGACTCCAGGCGACTATTTTCTGCGCGAGGTCGCCGGTGAAAGCCTGATCATTACTCGCGACCAGGGCGGCTCGTTGCGGGCGTTTTTCAACGTGTGTCGACATCGTGGTACCCGCATCTGTGCCCGCGCCGAAGGGCGGTTCCCCGGACGCATCCAGTGCGGCTATCACGGTTGGACCTACGGACTCGACGGGAGCCTTCTGGGCGCTCCCCATGTACACAACGGTTTCTGTCGTGAGGACTATCCCCTCAATCGCGTTCATGCCGACGTCTGGGACGGACACATCTTCATCCACCTCGGGTCAGAGCCTGCTCCGCTTGCCAGTCAGTTAGAAGATCTGCCTCAGAAGTTCTCGCATTGGCAAATGGCTGAGCTGCGCACGCATCGACGCATCGAGTATGAGGTAAAGGCCAACTGGAAGCTGATCATGCTGAACTACAACGAGTGCCTGCACTGCCCCATTCTGCATCCTGCGCTCAGTGCCATCAGCAATTACCTCTCCGGCGAGAACGACCAGCCCCGTCGCGGATACATCGGCGGCTCTATGGAGTTTCAGGGCGGTGCCAAGACCATGAGCAAAGATGGCAAGTTGCTGCGCGACTACCTTCCCGGACTCACCGCAGACGAACGCAACAAAGTTTATTACTACGCGATTTTTCCCAATCTGCTGCTAAGCCTTCATCCCGATTACATGATGACGCACACGCTATGGCCCCGCGCCGTGGATCTTACGGACGTTATCTGCGAATGGCACTTCCAGGCTGACGAGATGGTCAAGCCTAACTTCGAAGCCGACGATGCAGTTGAATTCTGGGACATGACCAACCGGGAAGACTGGGCCATCTCAGAGCTGTCGCAGGCCGGAATCAAGTCCCGCGCCTATAAACCGGGCCCCTACTCCCTCTGCGAGTCGCTGCCCCACGCCTTCGACCAAATGGTGTTGGATCGCGAAAGGCAAGGACTCAAGAAACAGCTCCGCTAACGACGGCATTCGGAGTTGATTTTTGTAAAGGGCTTTTACACCTGCCAGTAAAAAGCCCTCGGGAATTTAACAACCAAAAGTCTTCGTAACAGCTTCTCGGAAAACGCGAAAGCCCTCGGCACTCTCTCACCCGGAGGTGCGTCGGCTTTTATAACCGGGAGGAATGACCGTCTGCTGAAAGGGCATGAGACGACATCCATTCCGCAAGCCCGCTACCATTCAAGAGCCTGGTCGAGGCGCGTTTCGTGAAGAGCAAGTACAGGAAGTGTCAACACGCTGAATCAAGCTTATATTTATTATGATTTAATCACAGACCACTTCTCGCGGCTTGTGCAGAGCAAGAATCGTCTTGAAGTAAGTTGTCGTTGGCCCAAAGAAAGGATTTGGAAAGGCAGTGGCTAGGGGCGATCCATCACTCCGTCAGTGGGGGTACATCGTGGTCTTGCGCAGCCTTCTTCCTTCCGCCCTAGCCCAGAAGGCACAGAAGTTGATTTCTAACTCGGCCAGTGCGGTTCAAACTGCCGGCTCGACGCCCGAGACAGCAAAGTTCAACGATGCGACTTCCACGTTAGGTATAAACTTCGAGTACATCGCATCGCACACATCCAAGAAGTACCTGATTGAGACGATGGGATCGGGCGTAGCATTGTTTGACTACGACAACGATGGGCGTCTGGACATTTTTGTGGTAAATGGAGCGTCCCTCAGCGATCCGACGCCGAAAGGAGCCATTCCGCAGAAGGCAGGTCCCAATGATTGGAATCGGCTTTACCATCAAAAGAGCGATGGTACTTTTGAAGACTTGGGAAAGGGCAGGACTGCAGGGCGTGGGCTATGGCATGGGAGTTGCGGTGGGAGATTACGACAATGATGGGTTTGAAGATTTGTATGTAACCGCCTACGGAGGGAACAAGCTTTATCACAACAATGGAGACGGAACATTTATCGATGTGACAGAAAAGGCCGGCGTTACAAGAAGATGCCTGAGTTTATAGAGCTGAGTAGGAAGTACGACCCGCGGGGGAAGTTCCGCAATGAATACCTGAACAAAAACATCTTCGGCAATTAAAACGTATTGGCAACCAAGGATTGGACGCGGGGCGAGACAGAAGAAACCGACCCTTCAGAATCACAGTTTCAGACCAGCCCGCCGCTACCCCCATCCAGCCGTTTGTAAAACCAGCCTTCGTTCCGGGCGTATTACTAATGGGATGGTCCGCCGCCTTAACCCGGCCAGCAACTGGGATATAAGAAGGAACCTTGACTGCATTTTAACGCTTGGCACAATCTCATTCCTGCAGATTCGTTGGCCCTCGCCCCGATGTTAGATTGCAGTTTTTACATTGCGGCAGAAATATTTTTTGGCAGGTGCAGATCGACGAGAAACAGGGACTCTCCAGTTCAATCGCGCGCACGCGCGAGAAATGTCTTAAGGGCTACCCGGATTCCATTGCGCGATCGCCTTTACCCTCTGCCATACGTCACGGCCTCAGCCGTAGTTGTGACCTCATCTAAAGTCGTCGAAATCGTAATGCAGCGCGCGGCAAACCCGTGCTTCATACGAGATGCTCGCCGGTACGCCGCCCGATCGCGCGCACTAATCCTTATCCAGATATTCGCCGGGAACATCATCCTCCGGCACCTCATGCGTGCGCACTTCCCTCTCATCGTGGCGCCCCGCGTCTTGCACGCCAGCTACGACTTCGGCCTCGAACGCGTTCCCTTCCTCGACTAACTCGCCCACACTCTCCGAATCCACAGTCTCGGCGGTGGATAATCCCTGCAAATCTCCCGCTTGCACCGCCGGCCGCGATGGCTTCCTGAAGACATCCACAGGCTTCGCACTTTCTGTCCTCTTGCCGATGCCCTTCGTCTTCACCGCCTCCTTTTTCAAAGCGGGCTTCTTCTTCGGGGCTGCCTTCTTTTTAGCCAGTTTTTTTGTGACCTTCTTCTTGACTGGCTTCCTCTTGCTCGCGGCAGTTTTCTTGAGCGCAGCTTTTTTAAGCTTAGTGTGCTTCTTCGTAGTTTTCTTTTTGGTCATCTGCGCAGTCTACCACTGGCAGATGGGTGCTCACAAAACCGAGTCCCACGCATACACCCTTGTGCCAAAAATTCACGGAGAAATTCGACGCCTCGCAAGGACAAGGAAAAGAAAAAAATGGTGCGAAGGGGGGACCCGAACCCCCATGGGTTGCCCCGCCAGATCCTAGGTCTCAACCTCACCACCGATTCTAAGCAACTTCAACAACCTAGCTCGGCCATATCGGTTCCTTCGTAAACTCAGTCTTGGTTTAATTTCCTCGCCGTCTCCGAGCATGGACCGCCACCAGCGGCCACGCACGAGCAGCCGGAACCACTGTTATACCGGCACTGATCCCCCGGATGTCCAGATTGGTCACAGACTGGATTGCCACATCCGGGGTACTTGGGGATCTTCATGCATGCAGAGTTTTGGGAAAATTTGTGTGATTGTTCCCACAAACCGATTTCCGGAGCTTCGAATCGCAATTCTTCATGACTCAGTACATGAAGCTCGAGCCCCTGGGGGCTTTTCACCTCCTTCACGCCTCCGTTCACATCTAAGGAATACGGGCCTGAAATCGTTATTCGCGTGTCGTCTGATTTCGCTTTGCCTGGAACGAAGTTGATGGACACTGCGGTCTTGCCGTCCGAGGCTCTGGTGACCGAGATATCACCTGCTGTGACGATCGTTACAGTTGCGCTACTGTCCTGTGTCAATGTTTCCTGAGGTAGTGCGATGTTTACCGTGAGCAGTGTGCATATAGTGATTGTGAAACTCCATCTCAGCCGTGTTTTCATTAGACCCCACAGGTAGTGTCCTTCTAATTTGAAATCCTTATTCTTGAAGTGTGTCCTTCGTCTTCCATGGTGGTGCCGTTTATACGTCAAGCACCAGCGAATCGCAAGCGAAGATCACTGTTGAGCACGGTAGTGCGGTTGAGCTCCTCGGAAGAAGGAATGGTTCGCCGCAGCGAGCCCGGCAGCAGTAAGGCCGAATCAATGGCGGGTCCATTGATCTTCGAGAGTATCTGCGTAAGCGCGGGGAATGCACTGAACGTGACCTGCGCCTTGCCTCATTCCAACCGTTCGACAACACCGGTCCTATTTGTCGCAGCGGGCATCCGCGAGCATCTTTTGTAGCTCAGCCAGTGCTTTCGCCATTGCACACTATCGTTGCGCGCTCGCGACCTTGATGCCGTGGGAGCTAGCTGCATACCGCGCAATGCCTTGGTACAGCGCTTCGGCGACCTGTTCGCGGTAGCCATCGCTGCGCAACTTTTGCTCGTCGGTGGGACTGCTGACGAACGAAACTTCCGCCAGGATCCCTGGCATCGCGCTTTGCGTCAGCACCACAAAGCTGGCTTCCCTGATGCCGCGGTCGCGCAGACCGGGATTCTGCGCCGACAGTGTCCTGTACAGGGAACGCTGCACACTCTCCGCCAGCCTTCGCGACTGCTCAACCCGCTCTTGCAAGTCGGCAGGCGAAAGGGGTGCTGTCACCGTATTCATGGCGCCGCCAGCGCCTGGACGCATATCCACATCTTTCGAAGCCGGCACAATAAAGAGGTGTGTGTAGTAGGTTTCCACTCCGCGCGCCGAAGAAAGATCGCTGTAGTTGGCGTGCACGGAAACGAAGAGATCGGCTTGTGCCTGATTGGCGATGCTGGCGCGTTCGTCCAGAGAAATATAGCTGTCATCCTGCCGCGTGTAGATTACTTGCACTCCCAGAGCTTCGAGCAACTTGCCCAACCGCTGACCAATCTCGAGCACCAGATCTTTTTCGAGCAGGCCGTCACGCCCCACCGTGCCTCGGTCCCGACCACCGTGGCCCGCATCGACCACGATGCGCATATTGGACACTCGCCGCTGCAATTGCAAATCCTGCTGCGACGGCGGCAGGAGCTGGATGGGCGGCACCACGATGGGCGGCACCACGATGGGTCGATTGTTTATCTCCGCGATCGCATTCGGAAACCAATTCACCGCACCCTTGGGGCTCGCCCCGGCCTTACGCACTTCGACCACTAGCCGGTAGGGATTCGGCTCCAGGCTCACCGAGAAATCTGTTCTGGCCTTCGTCTCCAGCACAATGCGCGTCATGCCGGTCACAGGCTGAGCCACGCGGATGCGTTCGACAAGTGCATCGCCCACCTCGATTGATTTCCATGCAAGGTTGGAAGCCAGTTGCGTATCGTGGAGATCGAAATAGATGCGATCAGGATTGGCCAGGCGGTGCGCTTCATACTGCACCTGATCTTCAAGATTGAGAGCTACCGTACTCGAATCCGCCGACGACCAGTGCTGGATTCCGGTGACCATGGGAAACTTCGACAATTCCCGCGGCTTGGCAGGTAAATTGGCCGCTTGGCTTCCATTGGAAGTCGCGCCGGGATTAATGTTGGCTGGACTCGCTGCCGTCCCGGCGGATGGGGCAGCCGGCGCGTCCTGCGCCGCGGTGCCCATGGGTTTCGACGCCATATCTTCGGTCCGCACCATCTTGTTGGCCAACTGCGACGGCTTCAGCTTCCGCCAGACTCCGCCCGCGAATGCTGAGGCAATGACAATGGACACAAGCAGAACCAGCATGCCCGTCCGGCGGCTCACGCGATCCGGTTCCTCGGCTGGCATCTCGGGTTCCGCGACGGGCACGGCTTCTGGCTCGCTTGGAGCCGCTTCCAACTTCGTTGCCGCGACCTCTGCGGACTCTGCCAAGCGGTACTCATCCTCCGGCGTGAGCGCGCCCAGCGCCAATTCGGCCAGCAGGCTCAGTTTGCGGACATCACTGTCGTTGAATCCGAACGGCTGCGCTGAAAACGCCTGCAGCACCCCAATTCCGCGCTTCCGCCCGCGCAGCGGCACCGCAACCATGGAGCGTGCGCCCAAGCGTCGGCAAGTTTGCCGGTTTACCCGCGCGTCCGTTTCGGTATCGTCGCAGCTCACGATCCGAGCGGTGAGGAAGCAGGCACCGGAGAAGGCCGAATCGCGGTCGATGCGCGCGCCCAAGTCGGGCCGGACCGTGCCCACCGCCGCCCGTAGAACAATCTCGTTGTTTTCCGCCAGCGCAATCGCCAGGCCGTCCGCGCCGGTGATCGCTACTGCTCTGGCTGCGACGAGTTGAAGTACCTCATCCAGAGTGAATTGCTCTCTTTTTTCAAGCTCCGCCTCGGGAACCGCCCCGCCGTCCGCGGTCCGGCGAGCTTCCAGGGTTTTCCTCCGGCGCACCTGCTCGTGCAGCGCCGAGAAAGCCAGTAACGCCTGCAACGTGTTGCGCTGTGATGGTTCTTGCTGGGAATCCGCAGGGGCGGTTCCCGGCGGGCAGAGAGGTACTACAACCCCGGTCGACGGAATCTTCCCTTCATGGCTCGGGTTGGTCGCTGTCGCCATTCCAAGCCCAAGTACACAGTTCAAAACGGTACAGTATGTACACCGAGCAAAATGATAGTCAACTAGTCACTTAGCCTACTCCATCTGGTGAATTGCGCCCCGTCTGGTCTTGATGCTCGAAATCGCCCTGATCATAGTGGTGAAGCATCCGCGCTGAGTGTGCGCTGGAAGAGGCTTCTGAGCCCTGCGGTCTTATAACCTGACTCCAATGGAATGCCGACAGGGTGCCAGCCCGAGTCAAGGACTACTCGGAATGTTGGTCCGCCGTTTCCTTGCGAGCAGAAAGTGAGCGTGACAGGTTGGTCTGCGCAAATGTATACGGCCTTTGTTAGAGGTTATCAACTCCTGGTCAAGTGGCGAGATTCGGCATAGCTAAATTTGGACCTCAGTTGACGGTAATTCTTTAGCCTGTAAGGAGCGGCTAAGTCCAGGATTTTGGGCTGAGAGGAACAGAGCGGACTCTGGGCGAGGATGCCAGCAATTCACTCAGATGACCCGACATTGTGGATAAGACCCACAGGCTGTACGCGGCCATGGGCGCCACTTACGTCGGCCCTCCATCCTGGACGTGGACGTTTCCATCTGGCGCGAACATTCGCCTGGCCGACATTTCGACCGACAAGGACATCTGGGAGTATTTGGGACCTCGCTACAGCTTCATCGGCTTCGATGAATCGACATTTCACCCGGAGTACCAGATCAGAAACATGCCAGGCAGGCACAGCTCTACTGCTCGAAATCTGCGTTTGCGAATGCGCCTGGCCAGCAATCCAGGAAGTACAGGAAGTAAAGGTGCCGCCACGGAACACGCCACAAAAGAATCTGTGTGATCTCCAAATGCAATCGGGTTCCGGCCATACTCGTGATGAGTAAGCGCAGACCAAAATCAGCCGCAAGTTATTGAAAGAAAAGAATGGTGCGAAAGGGGGGACTCGAACCCCCATGGGTTGCCCCGCCAGATCCTAAGTTCGAAGCCCACGAAGAATCAACAACTTACACGGAGTGCGATGAATTACGACCAAGTGCTACAGATGCCCTGTCCAGTAAGGGTTTCGTCGTTGCTGACACAATCAGTCACACTCGGTCGGGTTTGCGGGTAGGTACAAAAATGGGTACAAAAAAAAATCCACTTCTAGGATTCTAGGAGTGGGATAAAACGGCTGGTGGTATCGTGCAGGGATCGCTACGACTACTTCCCTGCCCTGATTTTCGCCCTCCTCTTTTTTTTTGCTGCCCTATTCTTTTCAGTTTGCCAGATTGCACTGTAGCCTGGAATTCTCAATTAGCGCAATCGTAAACGATCATTTTTGTTATATTCTCGGAGCTGTGAAACACCCTACTCAACAGCCCGATGGGCGCGAACTCCTGCGTCATAGTGGGGTGGAGAGTGATCGCAAATTCTGGCGAGGTGAGCGGCCTCTTTCGATCGTGCAGTGGATAGGGGTAATGCTAATGTTCTTGGCCGTTGGCATTGTCATAGCGATGTCGGTATGGTTTGAACATAACAGTGTGGCCGTTATCGTGGTTCTGGGTGGTCTCGCTCTCTTCGTGGTGATGGGAAATCTCCGCTCTCGTCGCTCTCCTAAGAAATAATCTGAATGAGTTGTGCTGCCGATGACATTTTGCGCCGTGCCCGTGTTCTTCTTCGTTTGCGCCAGTGCTGCCTGTTCACTTTTGGTCAGTATTCGGGTTGTACCTTGGCTATCGTGTCGGCATGGACGAACTTGAGGAAGCTCGCTTACGGGAAGCGACGATGTCCCATCACGAAATTATGGCGCGATTCAACAAGCTGTTTGGCCGAGAGATGACTCCCAAAGAGCGGCAAAGCTTTTTCTTACCGTACGATTCTAAAAACCCAGAAAACCCTCCTAAATAATTCCTCAATCTATAAACAAAACAAGCGAAACCGCCCGGAGTGTTCGCTATCGAACGGTGCGCTATCGAACGGTGCGCTACCGGACATTTGGGTGTAAAATATTGTGCAAAATATGGACGATGACTACCAGAATGAGAGCTGGGTGGGCCTCTATCGAGCTGCGATGGTGGAGTTGGAACACTCCAAGATGGCAGGCCGAATTGACGCCGCTCGGTCTGAGATCGCTGCACGCATAGAGAAGCTACGCTCCATGCCTGGACTACACATTGACGAACGGCAGGCGCTCCAGGATGCGCTTTCCGGCCTTCGTACGTTAGCTGAAGAGGTGCGTTTTAACGACGAGCAAAAGCAAAGGTTGGAGCGTACCCATGAGAGCTTGCACTCCATCGGTCCGTCAATTCTGCGGAACGAGCGGGAGTAGCGTATTTTGAAATCTCTTCCCTGATTTGCTTGGCGATGGATTCCAGACTCATGGCTTTGCCCCTCGGGTTCGCTGGTTGCGAAACGGACAGCATAGCACTCAATTCCTGGATTTCCGGAACCAGCGGAGATTTTGGTAGTGCCTCAGTTTGAAATTCTAATAACGCGAATCAACTCCCAAATCCCTGTGCCGATGAATGAGCAGCATATGGCGCTTATTGCAATCACCGCCTCTAGAGAGGATTGTTTCTTTTCATCTTCGGCGGTCAGATGGCGATACCAGAGATAAATTAGGACGTAGAGTCCCAGTCCGATGAGGAACAGGGCGAAGCCCAAACTGGGATCGTTGTTTGCAGAGCTGAGTGGGCCAAATATTGTAAGCACATTAGTCACTGTCCCAATTCCATTACGAACATTTCCAGACAAGCTTGATGGTTGATACTGGAACTGGTCAGGTATGCAATCCGTATGGAGTTTGGTCCTGGAGGAGCTATGTTGGGTATCAGCGTATTGATTTATCGGCGGGCATCGCTCCCAAGCACGCTATTGATTTGTCCGCTGGTCTCGCACCGGATACCGAGACACATACCGCTTCTATCAATGACATTCAGAGTGTGGGTTCCGGAGATCTGTTTGACAGGGCAGAAGTCCGCTCTTCCATTCCAGTGGGAGCGCCAATTCCGCCGTGCGGAAGATAGGCAGGAGTAATCATTGAGGTGAACGATGGAGGATTCTCAAGCCAGGATAGCGGTGTTGATAAACTGTCTCGCAACCGTCCTTGAGAGAGTGGCTGAAGGTGGTCTGTTTCTTCCCCTGAAGGTGACCGCAACATGCGCGGAAGGTTTTGTGTTCGGGGCATCGATTTCCTTTTCCGGGTGCAGACCCACCTTCGGTCCCGCCGAGGTAACTTGGCCCATCACCATAACCTGTATCGGAGAAAATGGGAAAAAGATGACCGCTACAATCGACCATCGCCTCGGAAGGAACGGCATAGACAAAATAAAAGCCCCGATGAGCCGGGGCTGTTACTGCCACCTGTTTTCGACTTGCATTCACAGCCTTAGACTATGAGAATCAGGGGTCTTGGGATTGCGGTAGTTGGATTCCGCCATGCGGAAAGTAGACAAAAAAAGAGGCGATCCGGTGATCTGGATCGCCTTCACTTCCGCACGGAGCCAGCAAGGGATGGCAGGCCAATGTAACCCCGCACGGAGCGTAGCGGCTCACACCACCGGTCCGTAGTCGCTGTCAATCTTTTCCTGTCCCATTCGCAACCCTGCTTCAGTCGCTTCGGCGTCACTAGCAAACGACTGACATGACTCGAAGTGTCTTACCTCGATAGGTCCGCCAGTATGCGCCTCGATATCGAAATGGACCGTAAACCTGTTATCGGCCAATGGAAATGAGGTCACGTGGATTACGTGCCCGTTGTACTCATTTCTGGTCCTCATGCGTGTACGAGAGGCTACCATCGCAAGGCGAGGAGAATCTATTATGCCTTGGTATAAGAAGCCCCGCCCCGAGTTTCAACGCCGATTGGTCTGTTTTGATCATCTTTGTTGCATCCCTAACTGCGAGAATGCCGCAGGGCACCGCATAATCATTGGGGGGGGAAATGACAAAAGTGAAGACATTAAACAGTGTGGAGAGCATACTCAAGCGGGAACTCGGTCCTACGATCAAGGAATGGCTGAGGCAGGTGAAACTGGTTCCAGAGCTGAGCAACATTCTACTTATCGATTCAGACCGCACATGCCATCTCCCTAAACTGTTCGAGGATGTGCTTAACCGCCTGCGACTCGCTAGGGGGGGCGAACCGCTTCTTTCTATCGACGCATCCGCGCATGGAGGACTACGCTTCGCGCAGGGCTATTCTGCATCCATGCTAGTTGAAGAGTCGCGGATATTTCAGGTCACCACATTCGGCACATTACAGCTTTATCAAACCGAACTGGATCAGAATCAAGTGCTCTTAGACGTGGTAATTATTGCGGACGAGGCGGATCGACAACTTACAGATACCGTGCGTGGCTTTTTGACGGCTCAGGCCGCAGCAGTCTAGAGCACCAATACGACGAACCCTTCGAGTTGCCATTTCTCCCCCGCACCGAACGGTCCGCAGACTCCCGGTTCATTGCCGAGCGTATCATCAAGCCTAGAGATTATCGTCGTGCTTTTGCCCAGTAGTGCTGGGTCTTGCACAGGAGGGCCATGACAATCCCTGTTAAAGTCGTTACTTTCATTTTGCTGGTCACCTGCCTCGCAGGAGCCGCCGACAAAGTCGCCAAAGCCAAATACGAAAGCCTGGTCCAGCGAGTGCGCTCGGGAGACCAGACTGTTGAGCTGAATGAGCTTCGCGTTGCTGCCGGAGAAGCCGGTATCGAGAGCGATATAGATGCCCGCAACCGGCTTATGACTGCGGCAAAGAACCACGACTTCAAGAAGATGGCCGAGGCCGCTGATGCGGTGTTGAGGTCGAATTACGCCGATCTTGATGGACACTATTTCGCCAAGATCGCAGCCAAAGAACTGGGTAAGCCTGAGCTGGAGGAGTTTCACCGCTGGGTCGAAATAGGACTCCTGAAATCCTTGAGCAGCAGCGGCGATGGGAAATCGCCAGAGACTGCGATGAAGGTCATCTCGGTTGACGAAGAGTATTTTATTCTGCGCATGATGGACCAGATGCCTGGAAGTCAGGCCTTGAGCACCTGTGCCGGTTCGCCGTGCGACATCATGACTACGATAGACCCGCAATCGAAACAGGAACACAAGTGGTATTTCAACGTCGAAATCCCGATGAAGCGTGAGGCCAAAGCTCTACAGAAATCTGCGGGCAACAAATGATCTCAAGCCTCGGTGGAAAAACGGGTTCTGGACGCGAATAAACGCTACCAGATTCGATGTTGGTGGATTGACCTCAGCATCGACCCGTGACTCGCCAAGTGGTGGTGTTGTAGTCATAACTCAGCGTCACACCTACCCCGGTATTTACGAGTTCATAGAGAATATTGCTACTCAAATCTTGTAGTATCACGACCCCGCTCCCTGTATTCACTACGGTGTAGGTTTGGCCGTTTTGCGGCGTGAGGGAGAGTGTGATGTTACCCGAGGCGTTGATAAACTGCTTCAATGCGGTCGGCACGATGGTTTCGGTAGACGTTGCACTTACCCACACCGCCCCTGGTCCACTTCCCCCGCCTCCTCCTACATTCGTATAATCGGGGCGGGTATCGATCAAAGTCACACGGCAAAACCCCGGACGCTGGAATACTATCGCGACGGTACCAACATGATTCTCAAATGCGATTGGGTTGGTGAGAAGCTAGACCAGATTAGCGACCAGCACGCGCAACAGTTCGCTGCGAAGTTCGCCAAGCTCTCTGCCTCACGAATCAATTGCGGGTTGCGCACACTCCGGCGTGCGCTGAACCTCGCCTTTGAGTGGGGGAAGTTGGAGCGTCCGGCAAAGATCACGATGGCGAGGGGTGAGCGGCAGAGGGATCGCGTTCTTACCGATGAGGAATTGCAGCAATATATTGAGAATTGCCCGCAGCCTTGGAAGGATTGCGCCACGATCCTAGCCGAAGAGGGGATGCGACCGGGTGAGGTTTTCGTCCTTCAGTGGCCGAATGTATTGATAAACGGCAGTGGCGGTGTCATCCGAATCGCTGACGGAAAATCCAAAGCCGCACGCCGGGTACTGCCGATGACTCCGAACGTCTACGCTCTGCTCCATGCACGATTTGAGGCTGCGGGTCGTCCCAATGAGGGCTGGGTGTTCCCGAGCGGTTCGTCCTCAGGCCACTTCAACGGGGATGCCGCGAAGGATCAGCACGCCCGTTCACTGAAGGACTCCGGCGTTCAGCGTTTCGAACCGTACATTCTCCGTCACACCGCCCTCACGAACCTTGCCAAGAAGGGAGCCGACGCCCATACGCTTGCCCGCATTGCAGGACACAGCAGTATCGTGATGACGATGCGCTACGTCCATCCACAGGCCGATGCTATTGAACGTGCTTTCGCAATGGCGCACGGAAAGGTAAGCCGGAAGGTACCGGGAAGCACACATCGTCTGGGGGTAGGTACAAAACTAGGTACAGTCATCGAAGCCCAAAAAGCGAAGCCGCGCAAGTTGTTGGTGCGAAAGGGGGGACTCGAACCCCCATGGGTTGCCCCGCCAGATCCTAAGTCTGGTGCGTCTGCCAATTCCGCCACTTTCGCAAGAGTCGAACATCCGTAGAGACGCGGCTTGCCGCGTCTCGCACTCCAACGCCGGAGCAAGCCCCGTTTGGAGATCAACCGGCGATCACAGTTTAGATTCGAAGCTGCCCCGGTTGCAACGTCACATACTTAACCGGCTTAACCGTCGTATATATGTCCCGGGAACCGGACCATTCACCGATCGAATCAATGTGTGGGTGGGCCCCTTCTCGCGCTTTTTCGAGAAGGGGCCTGCAGACAGGCGAGTCCATTGGACTCCGCGTGAGGGGGAACCAAGCTTCACTGAGCGTGAGTCGCCGACCCTTTTTCATCACGCACACCTGAGATGACCGCCGCAGACACAAACCCCAGCATGCGCGATAACGAGAAGGTGATTGTGGTGGCTTCGAGGTAATCCCGTCCACCCAGGAAGGTCCTCGAAGCTGCCACTCCTCATCTACAACCGCTCTCGGACAAAGTAACTCCTCACATATTTTACGTATAACCCGAGGCGAATCAATGTTTTGAAGTCAGAAGCGCATTTGGTTAGCCTATCCCGCACTGGCCAGAATCATGCTCGCCTTCCGGCCAACCCAGCTTTGCCAGCACTCAACAAATATTTTCCAAAAAAAGTACCGCCTTTGTCGATCTGCTGTCTCTCGTTCGACGTTAGAGTAGGGAGCTGAGGTTTGGCCAATCCGGAACCCCTGCTCCGAATAGAAGACTAGAAGGACCAGAAGGAGACAATTCCAATGCGATTCATGATGCTGATGATCCCCAAGGGATACGAGAAGGCCCAGCCGGGCGCGATGCCGGACGCCAAGGCCGTTGCCGCTATGATGAAGTACAACGAAGCTCTGCAGAAGGCCGGAGTGCTGCTCGCGCTCGATGGTCTCCACCCGCCGTCGATGGGCGCGCGCGTCACGTTCTCTGGCGGCAAGCCCAAGGTGACCGATGGTCCCTTCACCGAGGCGAAGGAGGTTATCGGCGGATACTGGATGATTCAGGTCAAGTCGAAGGAAGAAGCGGTGGAATGGGCATCGCGCTGCCCCGCTTCCGACAACGAGGTGATCGAGCTTCGCCAGGTGCAGGAAATGTCGGATTTCCCGGCCGATGTCCAGGAAGCCGCGGCTGGGTTTCCCGAGTTGCAGGAGCAGTCCAAGCGTAAGGTATCGTAGGTTATCGACAAGCTAAAAATAGGTGTCGCACGTGTCGATTTCACCGCTCTTCGTTCGACGTGTAAATGAAGGCTGAGTTCCGGCACAGGAAACGGTTCGGAAAGCCCAGCTCACAACCCAGAAATCAAAAGGAGATATGACGATGAAATTCATGATATTGGTCAAGCACGCCGAGAACTCGGGCCCGCCGCCCCAAGAGCTTATGGACGCGATTAACATCATCGCCGAAGAGGCGGTCAAGAACGGCTCGATGCTCGGCAACGGAGGCCTTGCGCCAACCGCACAAAGCACTCGCGTCCGGATTTCCAAGGGGCAGCTGACCGTGACCGATGGGCCATTCACCGAGGCCAAGGAAGTCATCGGCGGCTATGCGCAGTTTGAATTGAAATCGAAGGAGGAGGCGGTCAAAGGGGCGGTCCGCTTCATGGAACTTCACAGGAAACACTGGCCGGGATGGGAAGGCGAGGCCGAGGTTCGCCAGATATTCGGGCCTGAAGACTTCGCGAAATGCATCGATGAGCGGTCGGGGAGGAAGAGCGCTTAGCTCGGAAATGGACTGTTTCGCAAACTGACCCGAGCTTGCGCACTCGGATCAAAGCATGATGTGATCAGCAGCGATGGATACACATCGTGCGATTGACGCGGTCTGGAGAATCGAGTCGCCGAGACTCATCGCCGGCCTCGCACGAATTGTGCGCGATGTCGGCGTCGCCGAGGACCTCGCGCAGGATGCTCTCGTCGCCGCACTTGAACAGTGGCCGAAGTCGGGCGTCCCGGACAACCCGGGAGCCTGGCTTATGGCCGCGGCCAAGCACCGCGCAATCGATCACTTCCGGCGAAACACGCTTCTCGAGCGCAAACACGAGGAACTCGGCCGCGAGTTCGCAAGCAGAGAGATGGTCGTGCCGGATCTCACTTCAGCTCTCGATGACGATGTAGGTGACGACCTGCTGCGACTGGTTTTCGTGTCCTGTCATCCGGTGCTTTCGACCGAGGCACGAGTTGCACTCACGCTCCGATTGCTCGGAGGTCTAACGACCGTCGAGATCGCGCGCGCGTTTCTCGTCCCGGAACCGACCATCGCGCAGCGCATCGTCCGCGCCAAACGCACGCTCGCCGAAAAGCGCGTCCCCTTCGAGGTCCCCCGAGGCCTCGAGCTCGGCGCCCGTTTGTCGTCGGTGCTCGAGGTCATCTATCTAATCTTCAACGAGGGCTATGCGGCGACGGCCGGTGACGACTGGATGCGGCCTGCACTCTGCGAAGATGCGCTGCGTCTAGGACGAGTCCTGGCCGAGCTCGCGCCGCGCGAGCCAGAGGTTCATGGCTTGGCCGCCCTGATGGAGATTCAGGCGTCGCGCTCGGGAGCGCGCACCGGCCCGTCGGGAGAGCCTATCCTGCTGTTGGATCAAAACCGCGCACGCTGGGATCAACTCCTAATCAGTCGTGGACTCGCTGCGCTCGCCCGCTCAGACAAACTTCGCGCCGGAAACGACGATGGCCGACAGGGCCCGTATGCGCTGCAGGCGGCGATCGCCGCGTGTCACGCGCGTGCGCGGACACCGGAAGAGACAGACTGGGCACAAATCGTGGCGCTCTATTCGGAGCTCGCTCGGCTGACGCCATCACCCGTGGTGGAGCTGAACCGTGCGGTGGCGCTTGCCATGGCCTTCGGTCCGGCTGCAGGCCTCGAACTCGTTGATGCGCTGACTTCCGAACCTTCACTCGAAAACTACCACCTCTTGCCGAGCGTGCGCGGCGATCTCCTCAACAAGCTCGGCCGAATGGAGGAAGCGCGCGCAGAGTTCGAGCGCGCGGCCAGCCTCACGCGCAACACTCGCGAACGGGAACTCCTGATCGGGCGGGCACGAGCATGCGCCGCCAGAGAATGAAGCTCAGTCAACTTCCTGCGGCTGACAATACAAGATCTGCAGGGCGACTCCTCCCACCGACGCTTTATAATAGAAAGATTCGGTTGCACGTTTTGATCCGTCTGTAGCGCCAGGGGAAGATGTCCACAGATAGCATTGTTGTTCGCGGGGCCCGGGTTCATAACCTCAAGAACATTGATTTTGAGATCGAGCACAACACTCTGACCGTCGTCACCGGCGTCTCCGGTTCCGGCAAATCGTCGCTTGCCTTCGACACGATTTACGCCGAAGGGCAGCGGCGTTACGTGGAGTCGCTGTCCGCATACGCGCGGCAGTTTCTGGAGCGGATTGAGAAGCCCGATGTCGACGTGATCGACGGGATCGCGCCCGCGGTTGCCATCAAGCAGAAGAACTCGACGCGTAATCCGAGATCTACTGTCGCAACCGCGACGGAGATTTTTGATTACCTGCGGCTGCTCTTCGCCCGCATCGGACGCACGTACTGCCTGCTCTGCGGGCAGGAAGTGAAAAAAGATACGGTGGACGAAGTCGTTGACCGACTGCTCGCTTTGGGCGAAGGTACTCGGCTGAATGTGTTCTTTCCGATTCAGACGCATGTGCCGGCTGCGGAAGAGAAGGGACTTAAGAAGTCTCGCGCCAGGAAGAAGTCAGCCGAGTCCACTCTACCCTCGGACGCGATTAAGACGAGGCTCTTTGATCTACGCAAACGCGGCTTCAACCGACTGTTTCAAAAGGGCCAGGCCTTCGAGTTCTCGACTCCGGAATCGCTGCTCGACATTAACTTTTCCGAACCCGTATTCGGTCTGGTGGATCGCCTTATCGTCTCCGCCGACCAGCGCTCGCGCATTGTCGATGCCGTCGAGATCGGCTATCGCGAAGCGGGCGAAGTGATTTTCGAGACGGCAATTCGGGATGGCGATGGCGAAGCTCCGCAGCGGCTGCGCTTCTCCCAGCGCTTCGAGTGCAAAAACGACGGCAGCCGATACGAAGAGCCCGAGCCGCGCCTGTTTTCATTCAACAATCCTTATGGCGCGTGCCCCCGTTGCCAGGGCTTCGGCAACACCATCGATTTCGATCTCGACCTCGTCATCCCCGACAAAGCCAAGACTTTGAACGAGGGTGCGATCGAGCCTTGGACAAAGCCAAAATACAGAACGCTGGTAACGGAACTCAAACGCTTCGCGCGCCAGGCGGGGATTCCGCTCGACGTGCCGTGGTACGAACTCGACGCCGAGCAGCAGAAGCTTGTCATCGATGGCAACTCTGATGGCGACCGCACTTTCGGCGGCGTTCGTGGCTTCTTCAAGCATCTCGAGCGCAAGAAGTATAAGTTGCACGTCCGCGTTTTTCTCAGCCGCTATCGCGGATACTCGCTTTGCTCCGCTTGCGGGGGGGCTCGCCTCCGCGTAGAAGCGCGCCAGGTAAAGATCGATGGCAAGAATATCTGCCAAGTCTGCAGTATGACGGTCGAAGAGGCGGCCCGCTTCTTCTGCCAGCTCACGCTCTCGATTCAACAAGCCGCGATCGCCGACAAGCTGCTTATCGAACTTCGAGAGCGCCTGCGTTTCCTCAACGAAGTCGGGCTTGAGTACCTGACGCTTGACCGCCTTGCCTCGACGCTATCGGGTGGCGAAGCGCAGCGCATTCAGCTAGCGACTTCTCTAGGCTCGCGTCTGGTCGGCACACTATACGTGCTCGACGAGCCTTCCATCGGTCTCCACAGCCGCGATACACACAGGCTCATCAAGATCCTGCATGACTTGCGCGACCTGGGAAACACTATCCTCGTGGTTGAGCACGATCCCGACATCATGCGCGCCGCCGACCGCATTCTCGACCTCGGCCCGGGAGCCGGGGAAAATGGCGGAAAAGTTGTCGGCGCCGGCACCTACAACGAGATCATAAAGATGCCGCACTCGCTCACTGGCCGTTACCTCGCCGCCGAACTTCACATCCAGATTCCGCCAAAACGCCGCCAACCAGGGACTCACAAACTCCGCATCACCGGCGCTCGCGCGCACAACCTGAAGCACATTGATCTTGAAATCCCGCTCGGCATGCTGGTAGCGATTACGGGCGTCTCCGGCTCGGGAAAATCTTCGTTGCTGCATGACGTTCTCTATCAGGCGTTGGCCACGGCCAAGAGGCAGACCAATGGCGGTGGCTCGGGCGCGGTCTTATGGGACAGCGTCGAAGGCGACGAGTTTCTTGACGAGGTCGTCCTCGTCGATCAATCGCCCATCGGCCGCACTCCGCGCTCGAATCCGGTCACGTACATCAAGGCTTTCGATATCATTCGCGAATTATTTGCCTCGCTGCCGGAAGCGCGGAAGCGCGGCTTCCCTGCCGGACATTTTTCCTTCAATGTTCCCGGCGGACGCTGCGAAAACTGTCAGGGTGATGGCACCGTCACCGTCGAAATGCAGTTTCTCGCCGACGTGGAGCTGATCTGCGACGAATGCAAGGGCACGCGCTACAAACCGCAAGTGCTCGAAATACACTACAAAGGCAAGAACATTCATGAGGTGCTGAACCTTACCATTCGCGAAGCACTCAAATTCTTCGCCGAGGTTCCGCGCCTTACGGAAAAATTGCGCGTACTCGACGAAGTCGGCCTCGGCTACCTTCGTCTCGGCCAGTCGGCGACTACGCTATCCGGTGGCGAAGCACAGCGCATGAAGCTAGCCGCTCATCTTCAGCCTGGAGCCCGCTCGGCGAACCGCCCCGGCGAGGACGGTGATGGGCCCAAACGCAAGCGCCGCATGCTCTATATTTTCGATGAACCTACTACCGGCCTGCACTTCGACGATGTCAGCAAGCTACTTTCTGCTTTCCGCCGTCTAATCGATGCGGGAGGGTCGATCGTCGTCATCGAGCACAATCTCGAAGTGATCAAGACCGCGGACTGGGTTATCGATCTCGGTCCGGAGGGCGGCGAACGCGGCGGGAACCTTGTCGGCTTCGGAACGCCCGAAGCGATCGCGGAGCTGAAAAACTCCTACACTGGACAGTATCTGAGGCGGGTTTTGAACGGGAACGGCGCACGCCATGGTGACCGGTAGAATACTTGTGGAGAGCCGGACGACTTCGCCCGGCGCCAGCGCCCCACGCAGGAAGCGCCCGCTCGCAAATGCGATCCTGCTCATTGCCCTGACCGCCGCCGCCCTAGCGCAAACCCACACTACCGTCCGCCACTATAAGGAGCCGATCGACGACACCCCCCCGGAAATCGCGCAGGCCGAAGATGCCATCCAGAAAAACGATTTCACCGGCGCGGAAACGCTGCTGAAAAAGGCTATCGATAAAGATCCCAAGAACTATCAGACATGGTTCGATCTCGGATTCGTTCTCAATCGCCTGGGCCGGGTTGAGGACTCGATCCACGCCTACCGGCAGTCCGTCGCCGCCAAGCCCGAAGTCTTCGAGACGAACCTGAACCTGGGATTGATGCTGGTCCGCTTCAACAGCCCCGAGGCCGAGCGTTATCTGCGCGCTGCCACCGGCCTCAAGCCCACGGACCACGTTGAAGAAGGTCAAGCCCGCGCCTGGCTGGCACTCGCGCATCTGCTGGAAAATACCAAGCCGGAAGACGCGCTCGCGGCTTATCGCAAAGCCTCCGACCTTACACCGAAGGATCCCGAACCTCATCTTTCTGCCGGCCTGCTGCAAGAACGGCAAAAGGAATTCTCCGCCGCCGAAGCGGAATACAAACAAGTCCTGGCAGTCGATCCGCACTCGACAGAAGCCGCGATCGGCCTGACCAACCTGTACCTGAGGTCCGGCCGCCTAGGCGAAGCCGAGCCCCTGCTGCGACGGCTCGCCACCGAGCGCCCCGATGACGCCGGCATTCACCTCCAACTGGGGCGCGTGCTCGCCGCGCAGAGCAAGAAAGACGACGCCATCACGGAACTTCAGACGGCGCTGAAGCTCGCGCCCGCGGACTCCGACGCGCAGCGCGAAATTGCTGACCTCTATTCGAGTGCGGGGAAAAATGATCTCGCGGAAAACACCTATCGCGCTCTGGTCACAACCCAGCCGAAGGATCCCGAATTGCATCGCGGCCTGGGACAGGCTTTGCTGCGCCAGAAAAAGTTTCCGGAAGCTCAACAGGAATTTCTGACCGCTCTCCGATTGAAGCGCGATTCGCCCGATGTTTACGTGGATCTCGCCTTTGCCGCCAGCGAGAATAAAAACTACGAACTGACGATCCGAGCCCTCAACGGGCGCACCCTGTTAAATGCCGAACTGCCCGCGATCTGTTTCTTTCTTCGGGCCTCCGCTTATGACCACTTGCGGGACTACAAACAGGCCGCAGTCGATTATCATCACTTTCTGGATGTGGCTAACGGGAAGTATCCCGATCAGGAGTGGCAGGCAACCCACCGCTTGATCGCGATCGAGCCGAAGAAGCGTTGACGACTATGCGCCGGCGGACCATTTCGGTATTTCTCATCGTCTTTACGCTCGTCGTGTGTGCGGCCGCCAAGGACGAAACCGTAGACGAACTCAAAGCACGCTTCGAAAGCGCGCATCCCGAGGACCGCCCCGAACTAGGCATCCGGATCGCGCAGCATCAGCTTCGCAATGCTGACAACCTTTACCGCAATGGCAACATCGACCAGGCCAACGTCGCCGTCGATGACATCGTTACCTACTCTGAGAAGGCTCGCGACGCCGCGACGCAAACCAAGAAGCACCTCAAGAATATCGAGATCGATGCCCGAAAAATGGCGGAGAAGCTGCGTGACATAAAGCGCACTCTCGCCTTCGAGGACCAGCCTCCGGTCGAACAGGCCATCCGCCGCCTGGAAGACGTCCGCACCACCCTGCTCAAAGAAATGTTCGCTAAAGAGAACAAGAACAAGAAGGAGAAGAAATGAAGGCGCGCTGGCGCACTGCGCTCGGGCTAGCCATGTTGCTCATCCTTCCGCTCGTCGCTGCAATTTGGTCTCCGCTTTCGGCCCAGCGCCGCCGCGATCCGCTGAACGCGCTGGAGATCGACCAGCTCCGCGACGCCATGCTCGATCCTGATGAACGCTTAAAGCTTTACGTGAGGTTTTCGCGGGATCGTATGACTAAGCTTGAGCAAATGCGCAACGATCCAAAGACGACCGATCGCGCCCGCCAGACTCATGACATGCTGGAAGATTTCCTCGGCGTCTATGACGAACTCAATGACAACATCGACATGTACGTCGGCCGGAAGGATGATATCCGCAAGCCGCTGAAGGTGGTTATCGAAGCCGACACTGAATTTCAGTCGAAGTTGCGCGCTCTCAAGAATGCCGCGAACAGCAATGCCGCCGAAGCGAGCCAGTATGAATTCCTGCTGACCGACGCCCTCGACACCGTAGACTCCAGCGCCGACGATCACCGCAAGACCCTCGCCGAAGTTGGGGAATACATGAAGCGTCAGAAGAAGAAATAGGGCGACGCGGTCCGCATACTCGGGGGATGGGAGTGGTGACGGACGAGCGCAGGCCAGGCCGCGTGCAAGGACGCGCCCAGATGCGTTTAAAATTCACACAGTTGATTCTCCCCGACAACCGCCAACTTTCAGTAGTTGGAAGCCTTCAAAGCCTGCCGGGATCGAGTAGAAACCGGACGGTCAACCACGAAGGCGCGCTAGAAACAGGTGGACCAAATTGATGCCGACGTCTACACCGCGGCCCAGACAACCGGTGCAGGAGTTCTTGTCGGATCGATCCACCATGTCGGCATTGGCGTCGGCCAGGGTGCTCTGATTGGCGCCGGGCTTGGCTTGGCCAAAGTGCGATTCACGCGCGGCGATGAAATTTCTCTGCCCGCCGGCACCTGGGTCGAGATGGTGCTGCAACGGCCATTGACCGTTCAGGCGACATCGATTGCGAAGCCTAACGATTCCGCTGACGCAAAGCACCAGTGCACCATCCAGAAAGAACAAAATACCAACCAACTGGAGGATAACGCTCCGTGCCTTCATGACGGTGTGACCTTCGAGTGTGTCGCCTAATCAACAGTCGCGGGGCAACAACTCAAGTTTGTTTTACTGATGGCTGACGGCTGATAGCTGCCTCTGCTACCCTTCCCTCAACGTGTCCCCAAAGCTCGCCGAAATCTTTCACGAAGCGTATCGCGAACTCCGTCCCCTCACGCCCGCGCCGCCCATGCACGTTCGTTTCTATGCTTTCGTCTCCATCAACAACACCATCCGCCTCCGCCAGGGAGAGCTCTATATCCGCCTCTCCGACCTGCTTGAAGGCGCTCCCGAACCCGTGCTGCACTCGATTGCCCACATCCTGCTCGCCAAGCTTTATCGCCAACCGGTCGATCGTACCCACAGCGCCCGTTATCGCCGCTACGTCGCCGGCCACGACGTTGCCGCCAAGGCGCGCCTCGTCCGCCAGATGCGCGGACGCAAGCACATCCGGTCCGCCCGCGGCCATCACTACCATCTGGAAGAAATCTTCGAAGACCTCAACCGCCGCTTCTTCCACGGGCTCATGGGCCGCCCGCAACTCACTTGGAGCCGGAACCACGCCCGCAGCAGCCTCGGCCACTACGACCCGGCGCACAATGCCATCGTCATCAGCCGCGTCTTCGACCATCCGCGCGTGCCGCGCTACGCCGTCGAATACATTGTCTTCCACGAGATGCTGCATTTGAAGCACCCGGTCAAACTGCGAGGGAGCCGGAGATGCGTGCATTCGCGCGAATTTCTGACAGAAGAAAAGAGCTTTCCAGAACTGGAGCGGGCGCGCAAATTCCTGCGCATCATCTGAAGCACTCAGCAGAGCAAAACCGACCGAACTCTGAGTGACAAGTGTCACTACGGGAACTACTCAGATATCCCAAAGCAGATCCGCAGCGATCACATGGCAGATGCTTACCTACACCCAATCGCGTGGCGTAGGGAGACGGATCTCGCACTGGAGATCTATCGAGCCACCCAAAAGGTTCCGAAAGACGAACTTCATGGCCTTGCCTCCCCAATGCAACGGGCAACCGTATCGGTTGCCAGCAATATCGTCGAAGGCAAAGGACCTGCTCCCGCTAGGAATTTGCAGTTCCTGATCGTGCTCGGGGTTCCCTGCTCGAACTCGAAACCCAATCGTTCATAGCAATCGAACTGCACAATCTCGAACCCCTCGTATTCCGCAGAATGGGAGACAGAACGAAAGAGCTGGGACGAATCCTGAATGACCTAATAAAGAGCGTTCTAGAGGGAATTAACGCCGCTTCCTGAGAGCCGAGAGCTGCGAGCTTCTTTCGCCATTCAATGCCCCGTTTCCCCGCGGGATGCAAATCCCAACCGCCCGTGATTCACCGCGTTGACCGCTCCCCGCCCGAAACCGTATCCTATTGATATTGAAATTGAATTTCATTTTCAATTAGAAAGCGGTCACATTTTCAATGCTCCAGGCATTCATCATTACGCTCCGCGAAGGTGTCGAAGCCGCTCTCATCGTCGGCATCACCTTGGCTTACCTCGCCAAGATCGGCCGCAACGATCTGCGCAAATCCGTTTACGCCGCCCTCGCCACAGCTTTTGCCGGATCGATCGCCGTCGCGGTCGTGCTCTCCCGCCTCCATTGGAACGAAGATATTTTTGAAGGCTGGGTCATGCTGGTCGCTGCCGTCTTCGTTGTTACCATGATCGTCTTCATGATGAAGACCGGCCGGAAGCTCAAGGGCGAGATCGAAAGCAAGGTCGGTTTGTTCGCGCGGGGAGATGCATGGATCGGCCTCTTCCTCTTCGTCTTCCTCATGGTGCTGCGCGAGGGCGTCGAAACCGTTCTGATCCTCTCCGCCGTGACGCTGAACTCGAACGAACTGATGAGCTTCATCGGCACCGTCCTCGGCGTGGTGGTCGCCGTCTTGTTCGGAGTAATGTTCGTCAAAGGCAGCGTAAAGATCAATCTGCAAAAATTCTTCAGGGTCACGACCGCGATTCTTTTCCTGGTGGCCGCGCAACTTGTAGTCTCCGGCCTGCACGAGCTTTCCGAGAACGGGGTGCTTCCCTCCTCTCGCCAGGAGATGGCGATTATCGGCCCCATCGTCCGCAACGAACTTTTCTTCTTCATTACCATCCTCGTGCTCGCCGCGCTGATGGTGCTGTTTGAAATGAAGAGCCGCCAGCCTATCGAACTGCCGCCCCCCGGCGCCGCCCGCCGCAAAGCACTCTGGACGGTCCGGCGCGAGCGTCTCTGGATGGCCTCGATTTACACCTGCTCGTTCATCTTCATCGCGATGGTCACCGCCAGCTTCATCTATGAGAAGAGCGCCAGCGCGCTCTCGCCCGCCGCGGAAGTACGCTTTGTCGACGGCAAGGTCTCCATCCCGCTGAAGGAGATTTACGACGGTGAACTTCACCGCTTCGAAGCCAGGGAAGGCGGTGTCGAAGTCCGCTTCTGGCTCTACCAGAAGCCTGACGGAAAAATCGCTACCCTCCTCGACGCGTGTCAAATCTGCGGCGGCGTCGGCTTCTACAAAGGGTCCCACGGAGTGATCTGCAAAAACTGCGCAGCCCCCATTAACCCGCAGTCGGTCGGGATGGCCGGCGGCTGCAATCCGATTCCGCTGAACGCCGAGGTCACCGCCGACGCCGTCATCGTCTCCGAGGCCGACATCGCGGCCGGCAGACACTACTTCGAGCAGAAATAATAAAAATGTTTCCGCGCATCGTATACGAATCGTTTCGCCACCAGGTGCGCCGCAAGCTGCTCGCCGGCATCGCGATCACGCTGGGCGTAGCGGTCGCCACCGCGATGATCGCCGTAGCGACTGACATCGGCGACAAAATCAACCGCGAACTGCGCAGCTACGGCGCGAACTTGGTCGTCACACCGCAGGAAGACACTCTCGACGTGGAAGTCGGCGGCGTCAACCTGAAGCCTCCAAGCGATGGCGCGTTCCTGAACGAAACTGACCTCCCAAAAATTCGCGGCACCTTCTGGCACAACAACATCGTCGGCTTCTCTCCCATGCTGCCCGTAACCGTCATCATGGGCGGCGACGGCGCGAAAAAAGATGTCGCACTCGTGGGCACCTACTTCAATAAGCCGCTCCACTTCGGCAAGCAGGACTTCACCACTGGCGTAGGAATCACGCATCCGTGGTGGAAAGTCTCGTGTGGGGACGGGCGACTCGCCCGTCCAGGGCGAATCGAAGGCTCGCCAGCGGCTTGCGGCTGGCCGAAGGACGACTCTCAAAACATCCTCGTAGGTGAGCGCCTGGCGGCAAAACTAGCCAAGAAACCCGGTGACACGCTCGATGTCGCCGGCCGGCAACTCACCATCTTCGGCGTCCTCTCCACCGGCGCGGCCGAGGATGACGAGATCGTCGCGCCGCTCGCTCTCGCGCAGCAGATTCTAGGCAAACCCGGCGCCGTACGCCGCGTCTACGTCAGCGCCCTGACCAAGCCCCAGGATGCGTTCGCCACCCAGGATCCAAATACGATGACTCCCGAGGTCCGCGACCGCTGGTACTGCTCGCCCTACGTGCAGTCGATCGCGTACCAGTTGCAGGAGGTCATCCCGCATTCGCACGCCGAGCAGATCCGCCAAGTCGCACAGAACGAAGGCACTGTGCTCTCGCGCATCAAGGGACTCATGCTGCTAGTGACGCTTGCCGCGCTTTTCGCCTCCGCTCTCGCCGTTTCAGCCGCGATGGCAACAGCCATTTTTGAGCGCCGCGTCGAAGTCGGCCTGATGAAAGCCCTGGGCGCATGCAATCTTGCGGTCTCCTCCATCTTCTTTGCGGAGGCGCTGCTCCTCGCGCTCGTCGGCGGCATTGCAGGATTCTCTGCCGGAGCCCTACTCGCGGGCCAGATCGGCCGCTCCATTTTCAATTCGCAGATTTCCATCGAGCCCGTGCTCTTTCCCGTCATCATCGCCATCGCCGTCTTCGTGACCTTCGCCGGAAGTGCCACCGCAATCCGCCGCGCGGTGAAGTTCGATCCAGTGTTCGCGCTGCGAGGTGAAGGATGAGCGCCATTCCCGGCACGCTCCACACGCCGAAGCAGGTCGCCGATCGCCGGGCTCATGCTCCGCACACTTCCATGTTTACGCGCATGCTTCTCCGCGCCGCCGTCCTCCGTCGCAGACGCGCCGCCGCCGCATTGCTCGCCATGATCGTTGCCGCCTCGGTCGCCACCGCGATGATGAACCTCTACGTCGATGTGCAGGCCAAGCTCCGCACCGAGTTCCGGAATTACGGCACCAACGTAGTCGTCGTCGGAAAAGACGGCCAGTCCCTGCCTGCCGGCGCGCTGGCCAAAGTCGAATCCACAGCCGGCCCCGGCTCAAAAATACTGGCTGTTCCTTTTTCCTATGCCATCGCCCGCACAAAGGAGGGACAATCCGTAGTCGTCGTCGGCACCGACTTTGCCCGTGCACGCCAACTGAACCACTGGTGGAAGGTGAGCCATTGGCCCGACGAACCCAACCAGGCCCTCATCGGCATGCGCGCCGCGAATGTAGTCAGCCCCAATCGCCAGCCCTTCGAACTCACTTTCCAGGGTAGGCCGATTGAACTCACACCCGCCGGTATGCTACAGACCGGGGCTGGCGAAGATAGCCGCATCTATCTCGATCAATCTGAATTTCAGAACTGGACCGGCGTCTCGCCCTCCACCATCGAAGTCGCTGTCAACGGAACCGCCGCGGAAGTTGAGAGCTTCATGCGTCAACTCGCGCAGCTTCTGCCCTCGGCCGACGTCCGCCCTGTCCGCCAGATCATGGAGGCCGAAGCCAACGTACTGAACAAAACGCGCGCCACCCTCTACGCTTCGGCCACACTCGTCGTCCTGACCTCCGCATTGTGCGTCCTCGCCACGCTGATGGGATGGGTCTTCGATCGCCGCCGCGACTTCGCCATCATGAAGGCCCTGGGCGCTTCCGAGCGTCTGGTCAACGGATTCTTTGCGGCCGAAGCCGCGGCCATGGGCGCGGTGGGCGCGATTCTCGGCTTCTTCATTGGCATCGGCGTCGCCGTCTGGATCGGACGAGCCAACTTCCACGCGCCGGTGGTGCCGCGCTTCAGCGTCTTCCCATATGTGTTCGCCGGCAGCGTTGCCGTGGCGCTCATATCGGCCATCCTGCCGATCACTATGCTGCGGCGCGTCCAACCCGCTATGATTCTGAGGGGGGAGTAGTATCGCGAGCGCGCGATGAGTTCTGCGGTGGCGCGACGGGCGTCTCGCCCGTCCTGCCGGGTGGGGACGCCCGGCGCTCCACGAGTAACATTGGAGAAGTTAGAAGGAAAGACTAGGATGATCCAGCTTAAGAACATCACCAAGAGTTATCCCGCCAGAGCGGAAGAAAACAATGGCGGACACACTCTGATTAATGCGCTCGACGACATCTCTCTCTCCATCGCGCCCGGTGAGTGGGTCGCGGTGATGGGCCCCTCCGGTTCCGGCAAGAGCACCCTGGTTAATCTCATCGGATGCCTCGACCGCCCCACCAGCGGCGAAATCTGGCTGGACGGACAAAACGTCGCCAACCTCAGCGCCGCTGAACTCAACCGCGTCCGCGCCGAGACTATCGGCTTCGTCTTCCAGCACTTCCACATGATTCCATATCTCACCGCCGTCGAGAACGTCATGCTCGCCCAGTACTTCCACAGCATGACCGATGAACAGGAAGCACTCGAAGCGCTGGATCGCGTTGGCCTCAAAGACCGCGCCGAACACCTGCCCTCGCAGCTCTCCGGAGGCGAGCAGCAGCGCGTGTGCATCGCCCGCGCGCTCATCAACGATCCTAAGATCGTGCTCGCCGACGAGCCCACCGGCAACCTCGACGCCGCGAACGAAGAAATCGTCCTGCGTCTGCTCCGCGAGCTCCATCAGCAGGGACGCACCATCGTCATGGTGACGCACGATCCCGTAGTGGCGCGTCTGGCCGACCGCCGCATCGAATTGCATCATGGAAAAATCGCCGCCCAGGAAGTTTTCGCGATGGCCGACGACGAGCAGTTCGACGAAGTGCTGGAAGAGTTATTTGCTTTGGAAGAGAACGGCCAAATCGCCGAGATAGGCCGGATGGAAGTCCACGGAGCTCTGCCGGTATCCATAGCCGTAGAAAAAATGGCCGCCATGGGACTGGTAACCACGCGCCCGCACCCGCCCGAAGCGCGCGATTACAAGCCCTTCGTCAATCCCTGCCACGACGCCCTGAAGCCTGCTGGCTTTTCGACCGGCGACGGCTCCGCGATCGTCGAACTCACCCCCCGCGGACACCAGCGCGCCGCCGACATCATCCGCCGCCACCGCCTGGCGGAACGCCTCTTCACCGACTCGCTCGCCATGGACAGTGAAACGGAAATCGAGCAACAGGCTTGCAAGTTCGAGCACATACTCTCGCCCGAAGCCACCGACAAAATCTGCACCTTCCTCAACCACCCGCTCACCTGCCCCCACGGAGCGCCGATTCCGCCGGGGCCGTGCTGCAAACGTCGCGCCGAATCCGGACAAACGTCCGCCGCGTTATCACGTCAGCGTTAGTTTTGGATTGGCCCCACCTGTAGAGACGGGGCCTCCCTAGGGGAAAAGCGCTCGCTACTTCTTGCCGTAGAACTTCCCAAATCCCAAGCGCACCTGCACCGTATTTACTCCTGGATTCGGCGAGGTTAGCCCGGCATTCGAAATATGCATGTAGCGGACATCCACCGACCAACAGTGCTCTCCCAGGAAATGCAGTCCGAAGGCCGCGCCTGACGTGAAGTTTATGGTCGAAGTTCCCGCCGGCACTTCATGCGTCGTAAACAGAGTCCCTCCATTCAACTCGATGTACGGTGCGACACGTCCGCGTGTGGCGAAAATCCATTTCAGATCCAGAGGATTCACTCCTGCTCCGTACGCGGTGTTAGCAGGCTGGAACACAACAAACGCCGGCACCGCTTCCACTGCCACTTCGAATCGTCCATTGAGAAGACCCGGCCCGTGCGGAGCCGTCAGGATCCACCCATAGCGAACTCCCGCGTTCCACACGCTTGTGTCCTTGGTCCCGCCCGAAACCGAGCGCCCACCGCCAGTCCAGATCTGGAGCTCGCGACCGCCTTCCTCCGGGCGATCCTGGGCAACGGCAAAAGAACCCGCCAGAAACAAAGTAAGAAAGAGTGTCAGAAAAAGAGAGACTGCGCCGCGATTGGATCGTGTCATATGTATGTGCAAAGTCGAAAACGAATCGACAACGAACGATACGCGAACCGACGCCAGGAAACAAATCCCGTCGCTACAGTCCCAGCCCGCCATCCACCGCCAGCACTTGCCCGGTAATAAACTGCGGAGCCGCAGCAAAGAACATCACTGCCGCGGCAATGTCCGCTGCCGTCCCGCTCCGCAGCATCGGCGTCTGTTTCGCCGTCTTCTTCATGAATGAGGCCGCCGACTTTTCTCCCAAGTCAATCATCCCCGGAGCGACCGCATTCACCGCAATCTCCGGCGCCAGCGCCTTCGCCATCACTTTGGTCAACATATGCAGCGCCGCCTTCGACGAGCAATAGTGCGCATGCGTCGCCCACGGACGCAATCCACCGAGTGAACCCATATTGACGATGCGACCTCTGCGCTTTCTCAAATGTGGCAGCGCCTCACGCGACACGAGAAACGGTCCGCGCGTGTTCGAAGCAAAACTCGCATCCCACTGCCCTACCGTAATCTTCTCAAACTCTACGGTTTCGTAATTCGCGGCGTTATTCACCAGCACGTCGATTCCGCCCAGTTCTCTCGCCACTTCCTTCACCATCTCCCGGACGCTGTTCTCATCAGTAACATCGCACCGCACCGCCAGCGCATCCACGCCATGCTGCGCCAACTCTCCCACCGCCGCCCGCGCCTCGCGCGCCGACTCACGATAAGTAATCGCCACGTCCGCGCCGTTTTCGGCCGCCGCCAAAGCAATCGCGCGCCCCAGTCGTTTCGCCGCTCCCGTCACCAGCATCGTCCTTCCGGAAAGTGCTTTTCCTGCTATGGCCATCTCGGAATTCTACGCCGTTCTTTGTCTGGCACTCGGTGTGTGTTGGAAACCCTGCCCCAAACTGCTACACTCCCTCGCATGACGGCGCCTCGGGAAGTCCTCGTTTATTCCCGCAAGGGATGTCATCTCTGCGAAATCGTCAAGGAGAGCATCGTCAAGCTGCACAAGCGTGGCGGCTTCACGTGGCGGGAAATCGACGTCGACTCCGACGCCGAAATCCGGCGCCTCTATACCGACGAGGTCCCCGTAGTCTTCATCAACGGCCGCAAAGCTTTTAAGTACCGCATGGACGAACAGGAATTTCTACGCAAGCTGAGCGCGTGAGGCTCGTGTGGAAACGGGTGTGTGGGAACGGGCGCCTCGCCCGTTCGGCCCTGATGTCGTCATTGAACTTTCTTCCGAATCACATCCTCGTTATTTCTCCGGTTGATTGATGCATCCACTTTCCCGTTATCGGCGTGCCGAAACAGGACGCGACCTTCCGCCCCTTTGCGAAAAAAAAAATGTCGGTAGGCTCCGGGATCAATAAAGCCTTTGGCTGATCGCCCCGCTGACGGCACAACTTCTTGCCATCAACCGAAATCGTCAGCCTGTTTCCGGTCGCAAGCTCGTAGGTGCCAACATACCCACTGAATTTAGTGCCATCGACCTTCCCATGCGCAGGGTCTTCGTGGTAGCGCAGCACCTGACCCGCAACAATTTGCCAGTGTCCGTTGCGTCGCATCCAGGTATCGGTGGCATGATAACGCGCTGTCGTATCCTGTCTGAAGACGGTCTCCGTTTCATCCATGTCGTAACTCATGATCGCCGCATTTCGCTCAATGTGGCTTTGGGGCTTCACGACCTTGATGGTGCCCGAGTAGCCCGTCGGCAGTGGGCTGATATCAGCGACCAGAGCCGCCTTATTCATGTTCCTGCCTTTTTCGTCGAAGTACATGCAGTCGTCGCCGAAGTACTTCTTCCAGGGAGTTTGGTCGCCCGCAGCGAGGGTCTCGAACAGCTCCTGCGTGCGACGGACACGTTCGTCGTGCGTGATGCCGTTCTTCGCTTTACAGGCAGTCAACGTTAGCAACGTCGGAGCGATTGCTGGAATTCCGCCCAGGAAACCGTGCGCAACCCCTGATCCAGTTCTGCATAAGTTCCTCCGGTTTTCGAACGAACGTCCGCGGGAAAGTAGACCGTACATCTAAATTTCTAACTTTTGCATTCTGCCATTACAATCACCCTCAATGCTTCGCACCCAGCTGTACGCAGATCCCAACGGGCGCTTCGTCCACGATGTGGTCCTCCAGAGTTGCCGCCAGAACGCCAGCAAGACGGCGCTGATTGACACTTCCTGCAATCGCCGTTTCACTTTCGCCGAATATGGCAGTCTTGTCGAATCCCTTGCCCGTGGCCTCATCTCCGCCGGACTCGCCCCCGGGGAAGTGGTTGCGATCTTCCTCCCTAACTCCTGGGAATTCGCCATCACCTATCACGCCGCTACTCTAGCCGGGGGCATCCCCACACTTCTCAATCCCTCTTATCGCGAGCGCGAGATCCGCTATCAACTGGAAAACTCCGGCTCCGCTTTCCTCATCACCGACACTTCGCGTCTCGAAAACGTGAACCTCGCAGGACTTCCCGCCCTGCGTCGCATCTTCACCACGCAGGCTCAGAGCGCAGGCTGCGAAGACTTCGCCAGTCTGCTGCGACCCGTGTCGGCTAAATTCCCGAACGCCATCCAGAACTCGCAAGAAACAATCGCTGCTCTTCCCTACTCCAGCGGCACTACCGGACTGCCTAAGGGCGTGATGCTCTCGCATTACAACCTGGTCGCGAATGTCTATCAGGTCCTCGGCCCGAATGCCGCGCGTCTCACGCCTGACGACGTCATGCTGTGTTTTCTGCCCCTCTACCACATTTACGGACTCACCGTGGCGCTGACGCTTTCACTCGCGCTCGGTTCCACCCTCGTTCTGATGCCGCGCTTCGATGTACAAAAGCTGTGCGCTCTTCTGATTCAGGAGGGCGTCACCATGATGCCCATGGTCCCGCCCGCCATCAATGCGCTCTGCCAGGCCGCCGAAGCCGGCATCTTTCCTCGGAACCACAGGTTGCGTTGGATCAAGTCCGGCGCGGCCCCCCTTGCTCCCGAACTCGCCCGTCGCCTCACCGACCTCACCGGCATCATTGTCAACCAGGGATACGGCATGACCGAAGCTTCACCCGTTACCCACGTCGGCTACACCAGTCCACCTGAAATGAACCGCCCCGCCTCCATCGGACAGCCGCTCGCCCTCACCGATTGCCGCATCGTAGACGCGAGCGGGAATGAGGTCGCCCCTGGCGAACCCGGCGAACTCGTCATGCGCGGCCCCCAGATCATGCTCGGATACTGGAGGGACTCACAAGCCACTGCCGCCGCTGTTCGCGATGGCTGGTATTTCTCCGGCGACATCGTGCGCTGCGATGCCGACGGCTTCTATTACGTCCTCGACCGCAGCAAGGAGATGATCAAGTACAAAGGATTCCCCGTCGCGCCCGCCGAAGTCGAATCCCTCCTCCTGGAACATCCCGCCGTCCGCGACTGCGGCGTAGTCGCTAAGCCTGACCTCGATGCCGGGGAAATTCCCTGCGCCTTTGTCGTCCTGCGTGAAGGCTTCATCCCCTCTGTTATGCTCGGCAAAGAACTCTGCGACTTTGTCGCCGACCGTCTCTCCCGGCACAAGCAGCCGCGCGAGGTTCACTTCGTAGACGTCGTCCCGCGCACGCCATCGGGCAAGATTCTTCGGCGCGAGCTCCGCAGAACCTTCTCTTGATCCCAGCAGGGAGTGCCGCGACCCGTGATCAGTCATTCGGCGGAGCGACGGGCGTCTCGCCCGTCCAGGCGGAGACGCGGCTTGCCACGTCTCTGGCCGCGTGCAGCCGATACGGGGCAAGCCCCGTCTCTACAGCGGGAGGGAGTTGCGGTGTAAAATATTTTCGTCGCCCATGACCCTCTCGCATTTCGTCGCCAAGTCCGCCTTTCGCAACAAGCGGCGCAGTCTGCTGACTGTCGCCAGCATCGCGTTTTCGCTTCTCCTGCTCTCCATCATGCTCTCTGTCTGGCGCAGCTTCTACATCGACAAAGGAGCTCCTGACTCCGCGCTTCGCATCATGACCCGTCACAAGGTCTCGCTTGCCAACTTCCTTCCCATCTACTATCGGGAAAAGATCCGCGCGGTTCCCGGAGTTGTGCACGTCGTCCCCATGACCTGGTTCGGCGGCAAGTATAAGGACGACAAGCCGGAAAATTATTTCGCCCAGTTCGCCACCGATCCCGACGAATACTTCGACGTCGCCGCCGACAAGGTCATGCCCGCCGACCAACTCGCCGCCTGGAAGCGCGACCGCGCGGGCTGCGTCGTCGACGTTGAACTTGCCCGGAAACACAACTGGAAAATCGGCGACCACATCATCCTGCAGGGCAGCATCTTCCCCACGAATCTGGACCTGACCTTGCGCGGCATTTACACCATCGACCCGCCCAACAGTGCGCTTTACTTGCACGCCAAATACGTGGAAGAATCAGTCAGCTTTTTCAAAGGCGCCGCCGGCTTTTTCTTCACTCGCGTCGACACGCCTGAAAACATGCCCCGCGTGGCCCACGCCATCGACGTCGAGTTCCACGGCACTCCGGTCCCCACCAAGAGCGAGAGCGAACAGGCTTTCAAACTCGATTTCATCAACACTCTTGGCAGCGTCAAAGTATTCATACTCAGCATCTGCGGAGCCGTTGTCTTTACCACGTTGCTGGTCTGCGCCAACACCATGGCGATGTCGATCCGCGAACGCACCCGTGAAGTTGCCGTCCTCCGCACGCTCGGCTTCACCCGCGAAAACATCCTCAAGTTGCTCTTAAGCGAATCGATCGCCATTTCTCTTATGGGAGGATTGGTCGGCGTCGCGCTCGGAACCCTGGTCATCAAGGCGATGTCTCGTCCGGGCATCGGGTTGCCGGTCTCGATGCGTATGACCGCCGGCACCGCACTAGTCGTCATGCTGGTTGCAGCCGTCGTCGGGCTGATCAGCGGCGTCATCCCTTCCTACCGCGCCTCGAACCTCGGCATCGTCGACGCCCTGCGCTACATCGGCTGAAATCATTGACTCAACATTTCCATGATTCCATGATTCAACTCAATGCCTCAATGACTAAATGATTCAATGTCTCAATGATTCAATGTCTTCAGTGCTAAACTCGCTTCCGCATGCGGATGGACATCCTGCCTCTCTGCGACCAGCACTACCGCACCATGGAGCCCGTACTAGCTCCCTACAATGCCGACTATTCGATAGAATTCTTTCGCTGCACCGACAAGTTCTGCCACCGCTGTTTCGGCGAGCGCATCGGCTACACCACTCCCAAGCGTGGAGACGCACCTGTTCTGACTCCCAACCAGCCCACCTGCGATCGCCACGGGCGGCCGATGTTCATCATCAGCCTCGACCGCCAGCGCAATCACGTGACCTACGCCTGCCCCGAATCCGACTGCAACGAGCGTGTGGTGCGAACGTAAGCCGATTTGTTCGTGTGGGGACGGGCGCCCTCGCCCGTGTCGGGACAGCCGCCCTCGGCTGTCCTAGCCGAGCGCAGCTCGGCAGGGTTTGGCTCGCGCCGCCTCACTCCCCCACCAGCCACCCATACTGCGCCACCGTCAGCGGCACCACGCTCAGTCGTCCCTGCCGCACCAACGGAGACTCCGCAAACGCCGCTCGCGCCTTAATCTCGGCCAGCGTCTTCTGCTTCGCGACCGCCTTCCCAACTCTGATAGTCACTTTCGGAGTCTTGGGATCGCTTGGATCCACCGAGCCCACCGACGCAG
>Ga0210402_10000593_pt1 | contig 39986 bp, 56 predicted proteins | sample IncBWC7MmetaG_FD_161055 | JGI IMG/M metagenome (GOLD analysis project Ga0210402, IMG submission 161055) | Forest soil microbial communities from Barre Woods Harvard Forest LTER site, Petersham, Massachusetts, United States - Inc-BW-C-7-M | ecosystem: Environmental > Terrestrial > Soil >...
GGTGAGTAGATCCCAATGACTCCCCAATGACTCCGCAATGTTCCAGACCGAAAAGGCCCCCGATACAAACACTTTCTACGTTCTAGCCGGTACTGTCATAGACGCAGTTTCATAGAGTTACGATTCCAAGTGTGGATGTTCCTGCGCCGTCCCGCGAACCACCGAGAGAACCGCCGAATATCGTTCCCGAGTCATTCGCTCGTCACTGAGATCAAACGGGCCGCCGACATCGCCCGGCGCCGCGCCGCGCAGCGACTCGAAAGAGCGCGCGCCTCGACGGTCACCGCAACCTCGCCGACGGCCCGCGACCATCCTACTCGATCTCGGTGACGAGGGCCGGGGGCGATGACAGCTCGGTCTCGATGACCGCGGGAGCGTCGTGAACCGTCGCCCTCAGAAGGGGCGCGCCAAGCTCGACGGGCAAGGCGTCGAACGCTTCGAGCGAGGTCGTCAGCGGGCCGCCTGACTCGACGGCGGCCATGATCCGGGCCTGCGCGAGAGTTACCTCAACCCCGGGAGCGTCGACCGTCGCGCGCAGGACAGGCGCGTCGACGGGCGGGTCCGCTACGGGGGCTTCGAGCGCCGCGAGCACCCGGGGAGCGACGAGGGGGAGCGCGAAGATCGGCGCGTCGAGGCGCACCCGGAATGTGTAGATGATCAGATACTCGACCGTGAACCTACCGCCGCCGCCGATGACCTCGTCGCTCGCGATCGTGCCGCCGAGGGGCCAGTAGACGAGCACCCCCGGGAAAGCTTCCCCGGTCCCGATGCCGGCCGGCGAGATGAACACGGTCGCCCGGGGAGCCGCGATCGCCTCGCCCGCGGCGATGCCCGCGGGAGCGATCGTCATGCTGAGCTGCGCGGACACGAGCGCCTCGGCCGAAGCGATGCCCGCGGGCGCGAGCGCAGGACCGACGTTCGACGTCCCGACGGCCTCGGCCGACGCGATGCCGCTCGGCGCGAGCGTGAAGGTCGAGCGCACGGGCGCGAACGCCTCGTCGCTCGCGATCGTCCCGGTGATCGGCTTGTAGACGGTCGCGCCAGACAGAGCTTCGCTCGATGCGATACCGGGAAGAGTCGCCGTCATTGTGAGCGCCGGGGGCGAGACCGCTTCGCTCGATGCGACGCCAGCGGGGGCGATCGTCGTCGTCTCCGTCACGCTGCCGAGCTTCTCGTCGCTCGAAATTCCGGTGAGCGTCGCCACCCTAAGCGTCATCTGCGGACCGAACACCTCGGCCGGCGCAATACCGCTCGGCGAGAGCGTAGACGTGAGCGCCGGGGGCGAGACCGCTTCGGCCGTCGAGATCCCCGCGGGAGCGATGACAGGGCCGACGTCCGGGGGCGCGTGCGACTCGGCCGAGGCAATGCCCGCGGGAGCGATGACCGGGCCCAACGTCGACGGGCCTAGCTTCTCGTCGCTCGCAATCGTCCCGGTGACGACGGGACCGATGTTCGGGGGCGAAAACACTTCGCCGCTCGGGATCCCGGGGAGAGCCACGATTGCCGTCAGCGCCGACGCGCTCATGATTTCTTCGCTCGCAATCGTGCCGCTCACGATCGGGCTCACGATCGCGGGCGCGAGAGCCTCGTCCGAGTCGATGCCGCTGATGTTCAAGCTCTGCGTCCCCGCGGGGGGCGAAACCGCTTCGTCCGACGCGATCCCCGTAGGGGCGATCGTCGTCGTGAGACCCGAGGGCGAGTTTCGCGCGCTCTGCGATTCGTTGCTCGCGATCGTCCCGCTCATGACAGGACCCACCTTCGCGGGAGAGAGCGCTTCGCTCGACGCGATCCCTGGAATGGTCCCCGTCGCCGTGAGCGCAGAGGGCGAGACCGCTTCACTGCTCGCGATGCCAGCAATCGAGAGCGCCGGTCCCAAGTTCGCGGGACCGAGCACCTCTGCCGGCGCAATGCCGCTCGGCGAAAGCGAGATCGTGTTCGTCTCGGGCGAGACCGACTCCGCAGTCGCGATGCCCGCGGGAGAGAGTGCCGGTCCAACGTCGACGGGAGCGAGCGCCTCGTCGCTCGCGATCGTCCCGGTAATCGGGCTGTAGACGCCCGCAGGCGGGAGCGCTTCGCTCGACGCGATGCCAGCGGGCGCGAGAACTGGCCCGACATCGGGAGGGGAGAACGTCTCGCTCGACGCGATGCCCGCGGGGGTGAGCAGATCAGAAAGAGAGGAACCCGCGATCTTCTCGTCGCTCGCAATCGTCCCGGTGACAACGGGGCCGATGTTCGGCGCGCCGAATTTCTCGTCGCTCGCGATGCCGCTCGGGGACAGCGCCGTCGTCAGACTCGAAGGACTGATCGTCTCGGCCGTCGGGATGCCCGAGAGCAAGATCGACGGCCCCACGTTCGCCGCGCCGGCCTTCTCTTCGCTCGCGATGCCCGAGATCGAGAGCGTCGGCCCGATGTTCGGCGCACCGATCCTCTCTTCGCTTGAGATCGGATAGAAGGCGAGGAAATCGGCCACGTTCGCGGGAGCGAGCTTCTCGGCCGAGTCGATGCCCGCGGGCGCGCAGACGAGCGCCATGACCAGGGGTGAGATCGCCTCGTCGCTCGCGATACCCGCGGGCGAGAGCGTGATCGTTCCGCCTGTCGCCGGGAGCCCGTCAAACGGATCTTCGTCGAAGGCATCGAAGCCGAACACGAGCTACCTCACGGGTTCGCGGGCTTCACGCACTCGACCGAAGCTTGCCAGATCGTCAGCGCCTCGGACGTGCCCGTCGTGACCGAGAGACTGATGAATTGCTGCGCCGTCGTCGAGTTGAACGTCGCCATGACGACGCCCGAGCCCGACACGAGCACCTCGCTCGGGAGCGTACAGAATCCCGTCGCGGCCAGATTGTGAGTCATCCACATTTCGGCGAGCGCAGCGCACGCGGCGCCGAGCGGTCCGACGATCGTGAGCGTGAAGACGAACACGCCATTGTCCGCCGCGGCCGTGCCGAGCGCGGACGTGATGGTGGCGACGACCGCGTCGGCCGTCGTCCCCGTCGTGCCGATACGGATGAAGAAGGTGCGCGCCGCCACTCCCGCCGCCGTCTTCGACGCGTGGACCGTGAACCGGAGCGTCATCCCGATCTGAAACCCTTGCGGCGGGATCGCGATGAGCGTCCCCGTAATGAGCGAGAGCGTCGCCGCGGCGATCGCTTGACCCGCCGTTGCTACGCCCACGGGCGCGCCGAGAGGGCCGACCGACAAACCGCCGTTCGGGTTCCACGAGAAGAAGCTGTTCCCCTCGACCGTGGGGAGCGGCTCCCCATTCGCCATCTGGTAATCTTCCCAATAGTTCGCTTGGGCTTGGATCGCCAAGAGCGCGCCCGCGTTGTTCACGCCCATGTTCGACACGCCGCCAGCGCCCGCGGTGCCGCCGTGGAAGACATTGTTCCGCGCGTGGAGCGTCGTGACCGAGTGACCGTTCAGTCGGACGCCCGGCTTCGTGACCCGGTTGATCGCGTTCGTCGCGGCGTTGCTCCCGCCATTGATGACGGGATTCTGCATGTCGATCGAGTCGCAGTCGCGATACTCGATCGCAGCCGGTCCCCACGTCGAGCCATGCGAGATGATGACGCCGTCGAAATGGCTCAGATTCATGTTCGCGGTCGTGTCGCCGTCGAACATGAAAGCGCACGCGTTGCCGGGGAAGGCTTGCACGACATTCGATCCGCTGACCGTCGTGTAGACGCCCGCCGCTGCGTCCGTCGCGTCGACCGTGCAGCCGGTGAGCGTCGTCGTCCCGCCGCCGCCCGTGTAGTTGACGAGGACCGGGATCCCGATCGTCGTCATCACCCAAATGTATCCGCTCGTCGTTAGCCCGTTCGCCGCCGCGAGCGTAAGCGACTGCCCCGTCGTCGAGAGCGTGATCGCCGAGGTCGTCGTCGTCGGAGCCGACGTCACGCCTTGAGCCGGCGCTTCGAGGATGCGAGCGCTGATGTTCCGCGCCATCCCGCGCGTGCAGTCCTTCGCCTCGCCGAGCGATCCGGCGTTCGGAACCGCGAGCCCGGGGCCGACGACGCCGAAGTGGTAGGCGATCGCGGAGCAGTCCATGACGAAGACGTCGTCGAACGAGAACCCGTGACACGACGCCATTCGCAAACCCTTGAGGGCCGCGGGACCGTCGCCGTTTCGGCAGTCGAGCCAAAAGTGGTTCGCCGTCACTTGCTTGAGCGCTTGGTTCGCGACGCCGACCGCGGGAGCGATCGTCATGAGCGCGCCGAAGGGAACGCCCGAGTCCACGGTCGTCCCGACGTAGGCGATGCACGAGCCGCCGACTTTCGTGTAGTCGCCGATGTCCGCCGTGTGGCCGCCGCAAATCCCCTCGAACCGCACTTGCTTCGTGATCTGCGGAAGGAACGCCGAGACGCCCGATCGGTTCGTGAAGCCCGACGTCCCGAAAGCGTTGACCTGCGCGGCCTCCATCTGGATCACGGCGCCGGGGTACGGCGAATTGTTGACGTCGTTGATCAGGTTCGTCCACGCCGTGAGATCGTCGGTGTGGATCTGAAGACCCTTCGTCACCGCTGTCGTCGTCGTGTTCGGCGTCACGTTCGCCGACGAGTTCGAGTTGAGACTCGTGATCGTGCCGACGTAGGGCGCGATGTTCGGCGACGCGCCGGCCCCCGCTGCCGTGAGAACGATCCTCTTGCCGATGTCCGCCGACGTGAAGTTCGCCGTCGGGCTCGTGATGATTCCAGTCCCGCCCGTCGTCGCGCCGTCGAAGACGACTCGATGATCGAACTTGCAACCGTAGTCGACGATCGGATTGACGAAGAGTCGACCCTTCTGAAGAACCGGCGTCGTGATCGTCCCGTCCGGGCTCATGTACCGGATGACGGGATCGGCGCCCGCGTAGGTGCTGTCGAAGAAGAGTCGCTCGAAGCCCGCGCCCGGCGTGGGGACGGCCGCTCGCGCTTCAGTCGCTAGTGTCGCTCGTGCCATCAGTGCAACCCTACCAGCTCGGAAGACCCCCAAGCTACGACCTCGGCCGTGCCGTTCATGACGAGGTCTTGAAAGAACAGCATATTGTCGTCCTGCGCGATGCGGATCACGTTCTGCGGTTGGTTCGTGCTCTGCGTCGCGATCGACCTCTTCACCATGCCCGTCGCGGCCGTCGCCGGGTACGTGTTGAACACCGTGGTCGACGGTCCCGGGAAGTTGACGAGCGCTCCCGCGTTCGAGCTAGCAACGACCGTGTCGCGCGAGAGCGTGTCCGATCCGAGGGTGAACGTCCCCTGGAAGACTTCCCAATTCGTCCCGTCGGTCGCGCAGAAGTAGCCGATGTCCTGATCGGCGAAGCAATTCGAGAGCGCCTGATAGCCGACGACCGCGCCGCCGAGCGTGAACGGACCCGTGCCTACGGTCGCAGTGGTTTCCTTGACTCGGTCGCCGTGGGTGGGCACGAGAGCCCTACCTTACAGCTCGTAGAGACCCGTCGGCGAGAGCGGGGCGTAGATCACGCCGATGTTGAACGCGATGTTTCCGCCCGACGGCGTGACCGGGAGCCCGCCGCCGAAGTCGATGCCCTCGGCCGTCTGCAAGTCGGGGATGTCGTGCCCCGTCGACACGACCGCGATCGAGTCCGCGCCTTGGTTCGCCGCCGCACTGAGCGTCGCCGAGAAGCCGTTCGAGAACCAGAGCACGGGCGCCACACCAGTCACGCCGTCCCATAGCTGCGCGCGAAGAGGCTGGCACTTGATCGACGTCGACGTCGACGGCGAGTCGCCGACCGTGATGACCCTGATCTTTCCGTCTTGCCAGCCGATGAGCCGGTTCGTTCCGTCCGTGCCGCCCGCGGCATCGTACAGGCACACCGCCTGCGCAGGGTTGCCCGCGGGGACCGTGAGCCACGTCACGGGGCTCGTCGCGTTCGCGACGCCCTTGCTCGACGTCGTGCCCGCGATCGTCGGGTCGACGCCGACGCGAGTGCCGAGCACGTCCGACACGAACGTCGCTTGCGTCAGGTTGACCGTGTAGCCGCCCGAGATGTACGCGCCCGAGCCCGCGATGACCTGACCTTCGAGCGTCGTGAGCTGAAACGTGTTCGTCGTCGCGTTCGTGACGAGTCCGGTCTGATTCGCCGAGAGGTTGCCGAGCACACCCGTCACCACGACGAGATCGCCGTTCGAGTAGCCGTGCGTCGCGATGGTGTAGACGGCGGGGCTCGCGTTCGTGACGCCGCCCGTGAGCGGCTTCATCCACGTCCCGGCGACGGTCATGTCGAGCAAGAGCGCCTTTTGCGTGTCGCCAGTCCAGCTCAAGAGCTTCGTGTTGAAGCCGTCGCGTCCGTGATCGAAGAGGCGCGCGGCCATACCGCACGAGCGCTCGCGATCGCGCCGCACGCGACGAGGAAGTCGGCGCTCCTCTTCGTTCATCCTTCGCAGCGCCTCGCGCGCGAGGTAGCGAGCGGGGACCCGAAGGATGCGCCTTTCGGCGGGGACGAACAGTCTCGTGCTCATGTGACGACGCTCCCGACGAACTCTTGACCGACGAGATCGCCGTCGTCTTCCGGCTCGCCGCTCGCCGCGGCCATGATCGCTACCCCTCGACGGTGCATCGACTGCGCGAGCACCGTCACGTGGTTCTGAAGCATCGCGCACACGGCCGCGGCGTTCGCCTTGGGGTGCATCGTAACCGACTCGGACGAGACGGATTTACCCTCGGCATCCGTCACGACCGCGTCCACTTCGAGCGCGACCGGGCCGCGGCGCACGCTTCGGATCTTCATCGTGAAGGGAAGAACCGGCTTCGACGAAGCGGCCTTCGGCGGGGACGCGGGCTCGGGTGTCACTGCCATGAGCGCAGCTTATCCGCGACTTTCTAGATTGAACAGACCTTCAGTCGAACACGCGGTCGATCGCGAATTTGTCGACGACCTTGAACCTCTGCGGCTTGCTCCTCACGGTGCCCCCGGGGACGCTCAAGACGGCGACCGCCACGTAGGGACCGACCGCGTCGACGTCGCCCGCCACGAAGGCGTGGAGGAGCGTCAGGAGGGTCGTTGTCGGCGCGGGCGGGATCGGACCCGCGGCGATCACGGCCGTCCACGTCGTCTCTTTCCCGTTCGGAAGCTGCACGAGCAGCGACGCCGACGTGACCGTCGTGAGATCGACGAGCGCGTCGCCCTGCGCGATCTGCACTTGCAGCGTCTCGGGGCCTACCGCGCCCTGATAGACGACGGGCTCGATCCGGGTCAGCACGTCACGCCTTGCGGTGCGTCGACGGGCGCGGGATCGCCGGGGGCATGATCAGCCCCGCGCGCGGGCGCACCGCCTCGAAGCCCGGATGCGATGCCGGCGTGTGCCCGCTGACGTGGCGCGTGTCGAGCTGAATGTCCGGCCGGCTCTTGGGACGCTGCAAGACGGAGCGTGCGAAGTCGGGCGGGGGGCGCGACACGACGCCGATCTCTTGCCGGCGCGCGCGGAGGAGCGCTCGCTTGATCGGCTCGCCCGGCTTCACGGCGACACCCTTCTCGTCGAGGATCTCTTTGTAGGCTCGCAGCCTGCGCGCCTGATCGCGCTTCGTCACCCAATGCGTCGCGAACACTGCGAGCGCTCCCGCGAGAATGGCCCAAACGACAATCGCAGCCCAGATCATGACGACGCTCCCTTCTTCATCGGTGAAAACCGACGACGGTGCCGAGTCCCAAGAGATAGAAGACGATGTTCGTGACGACGCCGCCGATGAAAGAAGAGAGGACGATGATCGCGATCGTCTCCCATCGCTTGACGGGGACGAGCATCGCTCGAACGTCGAGCACCTCGGCCGAGAGCTTGAGGAGCGCGGCGTAGATCCGATCCTCACGAGGCAAGTCGTCTAGATGACCGCCTTCGGCCTCGGGCTCGGTCGACATCTCCTCGACTCTACCGCGCGCCGAACCGCCGAACAATCTCAAGCGTCAGGGGCAGACGCCGTTACCGTCGGCGCTGTACTCGACGAGGAACCATCGGACGTCATTCCAACGGGGGGCAGACCGCACGAGGAGCCGGGTCCCGTAGCGCAGGTTCGGGCGTGGCAAAGGGTCGAGCTGCAAGTCCTTTTCGAGATCGCCGAGGTCGCGCTCGTTGAAGGTGACGATCGGCGGGTTGTGCTTGCGAACCAAGCTCATCGCCTCGGAGCGTGTGAGTTGCTGCACGAGCAGACACGCGCCGTCGGCGCTCATGTCGATCATGTTCAGGTTGAAGTGGTCGACGACGATGAGCGGCGGGCGGGGGGCGTGTTCGGCCGGCGCGTCGTCGGCCTCGGGGGGCGCGGTCGCGATCGCTCGGTCGATCGCCCGCTGCCGCTCGTCGACCGGGGGCGGGACCACGCCCGTCGGAAGCGACGCGTCGAACGCTCGGGCCGCGGCTTCTTCCCACGTGCTCATGACGGCTTACCCCAATTCGGATCGACTATGTCGCGGAGCACGCCCGAGCTGATCGCGGTCCTCGCCGGGCCGAACGCGTGGCGCAGCTCGAACGTCGTCACGTCGCGGCGCATGACCGCGCGCGCGTGCGCCTGCGCCTTCAGGTTCGCCATCTCTTGCTGAGAATTTCGGAGCATCGACGGCTTGTCGGCGGGGAGCCCGTTCAAGAACCGCACGGCCTCGACGGGCGCGGGCACCACGTACACGTTCACGTCCTGCATGGTCGGCCCCGTGCGCTCGATGTTCGTGATGACGACGTTCGGACCCAGCTCGCGCGCGACCTCGTGAAGCTTCTCTTCGAGCGGCTTGTCGTAGCGAATGCGCCGCACGCGCTTCTCGGCTTCGTGCAGCGGGCACCCTTCGAGCGTCGCGATCGACTCGGCCCATGCGCGATCGGGGGCGCTCAAGTCGTCGGCGGTCGACTTGATCTCGGGCGCCGGCTTCGTCTTCTTCTTTTTCACGCTATGACCGTACTGTCTAACGGCTCTCAGTGCAACGTCCTGCGCCGCCCGTTCCGCACTCGCTTCTCGCGCGCGATCTCGCGCCGACGAAGGTAGACGCCGACGACGAACACCGTCAGCGCGGTCACGGCCGACGCCACCATCCACGGCTCCATGAGAGGATCAGACCTTCTTCACGAAGTCGGCGATGTGCGCGACGAACTCCCGGTCCTTCTGTAGCTGCGCCCCTCCCTCGGTCCACATTTTCGGGTTCTTCGCCGGCCCCTCGGCGAGCGCTTGGTCGATCGTGGCGAGCACGTCGCCGTGCGGGAGATTCTTCGCGACCGTGGCGAGCGTGCGCAGCTCGGCGCGGACCTGAAGGTACTGAGCGCGGGTCAGGGTTGCCATGCGACGATCGCTTCGAGGGTGCCGGGAATTTTCTGCAAGTCAACCTCGGTCCCGTCGGGCCGTCGGAGCATGAAGCGCACGCCGACGTTTCGCATGTGCTTCTCGCAGTAGACGGACCAGTCCGTCGAGCGCGAGCCGTCCTTCTTCGCGAGCGCTGCGCCAACGAGCTGCAAGAACGTCCGCACGTGCGTCAGCGGATCAACCGTGGACGTCTCCGTCGAGGGGAGCGTCTCTAGGATCCTCACGCACGCGTCCCACGCATTCGCCGGGGGCGGGAGCTTCGGCTTCTTCGCCGCCGCCTTCTCGGATTCTTTCGACGACGTCTCGCTCGATTCTTCCGACGTCGGCGCCGATGCGCGCGAGGTCGCCGATTGCGTTTTCGTAGGCATCGATCCGAACCTCCGATTCTCTTCTTGCTTCGGCGTCGGGGTGGATCGTCGCCGTCCTGCGATTCATATCCTGACGACCTCGAAGGGTCACGACAAGCTCACGGCTGAGCTGCGCGACCGCCTCGCGGACGAGCCGGCGAACGATCGTGTTCGCCGACACGTCCAGCTCGGACGGCTTCATCGCGTCGAAGCGCGGAGAGGATCGGGTCCGTCGACCGTCGTGTGACCAACGGGCGGGCGCCAGTCTCGTTTCTGGACGACCTTCTTCCATGTCGTCTCGACGAGCGGGAGGAGCACGATCCCGCGCGCACGCGACCACGCGTGCACGTGCTCGAAGAGGCACACGAGCTGCTCGCCGATCGCCGTCACGTGCTCCTCGTGCGTGCCGCGGATGTCTTGCTTGTCCTTGAGCGCATGGTGCGCGAGCTTGCCCATCGTGACGATGATCGATTGCGTGAGCGCCGATCTCTCGCTCGCTTCCTTGACGATCGCGCCGAGGTTCAGCCCGTAGCCGTTGCAGGCGTCGGCCGCGAAGATCGTGATGTCGGCGATCGCGTCGGCTTCCTCGGGCGGGTCGTTGTGCTCGTGCAGCTCGCCGATTTCCTCGAACAGCCCGAGCACGGGTTCGAGCGGGTGGCGGTTCTTGAAGTTGTGCGCGACCCACTCTTTCGATTCGGCTTGGAGTTGCGTGTACGAGAACATGGTCTACCTCTTCTCTTTCGCTAGATACTTCGGTTCCAAATAAGCCGCCTTCAGAAAGCGGCGCATCTCGGCGATGTACGCCGCGTCCTCGACGCGCCCGACGCTCGCGCGCGTCCGCGGGTCGCGCAGACGCGCCGAGCGCGCGACCTCGTCGCCCAGCTCGACCCACGTGATCGCTTCGACGAGGAGCGACATGCCGAGATCGTCCTCGTAGCCCGTGTGTTCGAGGATGTCCTTCGCGAGCATCCAAAGCCAGTCCGGCGCGTTGTCCTCGAACACGTCCATGCCGACGATGTCGGGGCGCCGCGTCGTGCGCGGCGTGCGGTACTTCTTCAAGAGCGCTTGGTAGACGACGCCGCGCGGGCTCCGCGACGTGAGGTCGGCGAGAGTGCGCTCGTCGCCGTCGACCTCGGGCGGAAGCGGGCGCAGCTCGCGATCGAGATTCATCGGCGCCCCGGGTTCGAGTGATGCGCGGCGAACTCTCTCGCGTTCGCGAAAACAAGAACCGTGTCGCGAGGCAAGAGGAGCAGCGTCGGCTTCCTCGGGCTCTTGCACGTGTTCCTGCGATAGATCGCGGCGCCCGCGCACTGCGGACCGATCAGCGTGTGACAGTTGATTTGCGTCTCGCCGCCCACGTCCGCGAGCCAGCTCTCGACGTCGCCGTCGCCGAGCCAGCCCGCGATCGACTTGCGCGCGAACGGACAGTCACCGCATGGCTTCTCGTGCTGTCGCTCCGCGGGGACAGCCTCGTCCGAACCGATGAACCTTCCGTCTCCCATGGCGCCCTCTTTCTGTATGTCGGTCGTGTCATAGATGCAATCCGAATCGCTCTCGCGCACAAGGAAGAAGTGCGGCCCCGCGTGGATCTGCCAGGGCGTTGCCCGGGGGCCGCGTTCTCTGCGACACTGGCGATCATGTCCGACCCGCCGCCGCCGTCGCTCCGCGAGAAGCACCCGATCCTGTTCTCCAAGCTCGTCGACCTCAAGGGGTGGGCCGCGCTCGTCGTCGCGATCACGGGGCTCGTCGTCGCGCTCCGCGAGAGCGGCGCCCGCGCGAGCTACACCGAATCGAGCAAGGCGATCGAGACCGAGCAAGAGAACGCGCGCCGCAACCACGAAGCGATCGAGGCGCAACGCGCGTGGTTCGAGAGCTACATGAAAGAGCATGAAGCCGTCGTCGTGCCCGTGGTCGTCGATGCCGGCGCGTCCGAGCCCTTCATCGCGGCCCCGGCTCGTCCTCGGGATGCCGGCGCGCCCGTCGTTGTAAAGGTCCACGCGGCGCCGACCGCGACGCCGCCGCCCGCTGCGCCGCCGCTTCAGGCACAAGCGAAACTCCGCTCTTACGACTCTCTCTAAGCTGCGCGAAGGTCGGCGCGCTCGCGACCGCCTGCGCGAAACGTAGACAGTTGCGGCAGAGCTTGTTCGAGCCGAGCGTGCGCGCGCAGAACGGGCAGTAGGGCGAGACGTTGCTCATGCCGGGGGGACGATCGGCTTGCCGGGCTCGGTGTTGCGCTCGCTCTGCCGGCGCGCCTCGTCGCGACGCTGCCGCTCCTCATACGGGTCCTCGGGGACGTTCAACCTATCGGCGAGCAGCTTCGCTCGGTCGACGGCTTTCTTCACTGCGATCTTGTCGTCCACGCTGGCCGGGATCCCGGCCAAGATGATCGCCGACGAAAGCATCACGTACTCTTCTCTTCCTGGTCCCATGTGTCACCTCTCCTTCGTGTTGGTCTGAATCGCGCGCACGCTCAGCGCGCCACGAACCCGTTTTTCGACTGCGACCACACAAGCGGTCGAGCCTCGCACTTACCGATCGTTCCGGCACGGTTGAGGGTGTCTGCGAGCGCACGCGCGTGATCCTCCTCATACGGATTCGCTCCTCCGCAATGGTGTTCATACCAGCGGCCTTCCCCGTCCTTGGTGATCCACACGCCCCAAGGTCCTGACTCTCCGTAGCTCATCGGCTACCTCCTCTGAATCGCGCGCACGGTCACGCGCCGATCTTCGACTTCTTCGGTGGCGGCTTCACACCTTTGCGCGCATCCACCTCGTCTAGGTAGTGCGCAGCTGCGGTGATGCTGGTGATTGCCGGGTTCATCCTGAACCGGGCTCGCGGATTGAGCCCGCGAATCAGCTCGACGGCGCGGTCTCGATCCTTACGCAGAAAGCGAACGCAGTCCCATCCGGTATGACCCGTGGCGCGCGGTTTCCACTCGCCGCATTCGTTACACGGAAGGATGTCGTCGCCGGAGATAGACCAGCACGTCACCCTGTGCGCAAGCCCGTCCAGGCCAAGACATTCGTAGACACCTCCCGTCTTGTGCCGAGTCGTTCCACAGGTGCAGTGTTCTAGCGGCATCGCCCTCGTCCTCCTCTGAATCGCGCGCACTTTCGGGACTAGCCGCGCATGCCCTTCCCGGTCGCAATCGAGTCGACGAGGTCGACGATGTCTTGCCTGTCCATCCTCTTCCGGTCGAACACCTTCAAGCACTGACCGACGAACCAGTCGGCTTTCATGTGCGCTTGCGCCTTCGACGCCGAGACCGGATCGACGAGCGCGAGAATGCGAGCGAAGATCCGCTCTTTGAACGTCTCGGCCGTCGCCGGGCGCTCGTACTCCTCGGTCAGAATCGAGACGAGCTGCACGCGTAGGCTGTTCTCGGACACCTCTTCGGGCTTCGTCGTGATGGTCGGCGACACGAGTAGCGGCCGGCGTGCCCCGGGCGCACGCTTCGCGGGCGAGGGTGGGATCGGGGGCGGGGGAGCCGCGGGCGAGTCCTTGTCGTCCTTCGCGTGGACGGTGACTTGCTCCGTCGGCGCGTCGAGCGAATCGCGGAAGGTGATCGCCACTCCGCGCGGCGTCGACTTCGAGAACGCCAAGATCCGTCCGTCGGCGATCGCCGCGAGCAGATCCTTCACCGTCGGCGCCGAGCGCGGCCACCCGCAGTTCGGACACGCGTGCGTATCGTTCGCCGCCTCGGCGGGCGTGAGGTCGGCCGTCGAATCGGGCGCGGCGTCGCCCTTGTACGTCGTCGCGCTCCGCACCTTGAGCGTCACGTACCAGTGACCATCCCCGGGCTGTCCCTCGTGCAGACAGTCGATCCCTTCGAGCACGAGATCGCCCTTGTGCGCTTCCTGCATCACGCCGAGCGGGAAGACCTGTATCCCCCCGGTCGGCCCGACGCCGAGCTTGCGGAGCGTGATCTTCTCGGGCGGGTCGTCGGCCTTGAGCCACGAGAGCATCCCGCGGACCCACTTGATCGCGGCCTCGTTCGCGTCGGGCACGCGGAGCCCGACCTTGCCGTCCGTGAGCACGCGCATCTCGAACTCGACGTCGGGGGGCGCCTCGGGGGCGGGGATCGTGGAAGTGTTGCTCATGACGCCTTCACCATCTCGGCATCGAGGAACGCGACCGCCTCGCGAACGATGTCGTCCTTCGCCGAGTGCAGAAAATCGAAGCCTCGATTCACGACGCGCGAGAACTTGAGCTTCCATTCTGCCGCCTTCGTCCCGTCGTCGCACCGCGAGATGAGAGCCACGCGGATGTCGACCGTGCCCATCTTCTTGACCTCGTCGATGAGCTGCGGACGATCGGGTGCCATCGCTCGCGTGAAGATCAGATCGCGCCCCTCCCATCGAAACGACTCGCCGGGGACGCTCGCGCCGTTGACGGTCGTGGTGAACCTGTAGACGTGGAAGACCTGCATCGCGCTCGCTCTCGGACTCATGGGTTCTTTTCCTTTGTTTCTGGATTGTTTCGCCACGCCTCGACCTGCACGAGAGCGCGCTCGACCAGCTCGCCGAGTTTCTTCGCCTCGTCGACCTCGCGATCGCCGTCGAAGAAGTTGAAGTCGAGCATCGGTTGCTCGCCCGGTCGTTGGTAGACGAGGATGTAGGCTCCCGAGCCCGCGTTGCGAAATTCTTGGCGCCTCATCCGCGGCTCTCGTGCGCGAGAGGATCCTTGTCGATGCCCGTGACCTCCGAACAGAGGTGACCGTCCTTCGGCCCGATCCGCTGTTCGGAGAGCACAAGGAACCGCGCCGCGGGCTGCACGCCGTCGAAACCTTCGAGGTGCACCGTCCCGATCCAGTCGCCGGGCTTGAGGTCTTCCTCGCTCGGCTTTACGTCCTCGAAGCCGACGAAGATGACGTCGAACTTCTCGGGCTGCGGCTTCGGCCGAAGGCCGAGGCGCACGCGGCCCCTCTGCGCGCGCGAGGCGATGTCCTCGAACCATGCGGTGTCCTCGCGCTCGACCTCGATGTCGAGCCCGTGCCCGACGTGGAACCGCGCCGTGACCTCGCGAACCCGAGTTGCCTCTTTCTTCACCGCGCGCTCGACGCTGTCGATGACGCGCTCGCGGCTCGCGAGGCTCCGTTCGAGGCCCTCGATGTATTCCGCGAGAGAATTGACGAGGCGAGCTTTGAGTGACGATGGTGACATAGGCAAAGTCGAGAGCTGCATCAGCGTCGCCCGCCAGTTGAACCGAGTTTCCTCTTTAGTCGTCATTGGCTCCTCTTACGTATGACAGTCGCGAGCACGTACACCGTCCCCCGTCGGTCGGTCCCATCCACACGAGCGTCCACACGTAGCCGTCGGGCGCGCAGATCGCTCGGCACGCGCAGAGCGACGCGAGCGGCTCTTGCGGCGGCACCGGGGGGCGCTGCGCGCAGGCGGTCGCGAGCAGCATCAGGTAGAGCGCGGCGCGTCTCACGCGACCCTCTTCGGCTTCGTGAGGATGGGCGCGTCCTCGGGACCGCGCCAGTAGGGCTCGACCCAGATCACTTTGCGGTTGCGCCGGCCGACGCCGATCACTTGCCGCTTGTGATGCCCTCGAACGAGAGTCTGCACGCTCGGCGGGGCGTGCTTCTTCGACGTGCCTTCGAGGTACGTGCGGACGCTCGCGCGGCAGTCGATCGAGATCGGCCGCCCGATCATGGTCACGCGGTGCGCGGGCTCGACGCCCGCCTCGCGCTTCTTCGTCCCGTTGCGCGCGGGGACCGAGCGGCTCTTGAAGTTGTCCGCGTTGCTCATCGAGAGGATGAGCCCGGCGATCAGTCGCTTCGCGAGCACGAGGCACTTCGTCGAACGCGGGGGCGGGTTGTTCACGACGTGCCCGAGCCACTCGTCCGGTTCCTCGAAGAGAAGGTCGACGAGCGAGCGGTTGCGGTGCACGACGATCCGCCCGTCCTCGCTCGGGCCAGCCGAGCGGGTCGTAGAGCACGAGCGTCGCGCCGCACGCCAAGTAGGCCGGGTCGCGCGTGTCATCGTCGCCGCCGTCGAGACCTAAGACGGGCTCGGGGAGCAGCGTCACGAGCGCGCGCGTGTAGTCGACCTTCCCGAACGTCAGGATCCCATTCGGGATCACGACCTCGAACGCGAGCCACGGCACTTCCATGTCGGCGAGCACCTCGCGCGGCGCGTCGGAGCACATGAGCGCGCTCGCGTAGGTGTGGCTCGTGATGATCTTCTGAAACGCGTGCGACGCCCACGTGATCGCGAAGAGCGAGAGCGTCACCGCGGCCTCGCGCTTGCTGCCGCTCGACGACTTGTAGATTTCGCGCGTGCCCATGACGATCCCGTCCTGCATGTGCTGCAAGTCGGGAGCGACGCCGTGCTTCCTCGTGTACTTCTCGCGCACCGACGTCCACGCCTGAAGGCCGAACGCCATGAGCGACTGATCGGTCCAGTCGTCGCAGAGACCGCAGAAGGCCGGCTTCCATCCGACGAGCTTGACGCGCAAGAGGAACGCGCGACTCGACTCGTAGGCGTAGAGGTCGGCCGCTCGGAGGAGCAGAGCCCGGCGCGCTTCGCTCATGGCCTCTTGTCTCGCTTCGCGATCGCTCGGGCCGCTTCCTCTTGCGCGCTGCATTCGGGACAGCCTTCGTCGAGAGCGTTCTCGTAGTGGCCGATGATCTGACCCCACAAGATCGCATCGAGGAGCATCCCCTTCGCGGCGTAGCTGTCGATCGTGCGCCGCGCGAAATCGCGGAAGTTCGTCTTGTCGAGCGCGCCGTCGACGTCCTTCTTGAACGTCTCGACGGTCGCCTTGCTCGGGCGCGTCTTCTGCCGCTGCGTCATCGCGCGCCCGCTCGCCGCGCCTCGGCCTCGACGTCGGCGCTGTCGACGATCTTGTAGTGCTTCGTGTCGAGGTTGATCTCCATGCCGCGCTTGCAGCGCGCGACTTGGCTCTCGCTCTTGCCCGCGGCGAGCTTCACGCGGTGCACGACCTCGCCGTCCGACTTCCTCACGACTCGCAGCTCTCGAACCTGAATCATCGTCGTCTCTCCCTCATCACTTCCGACACGGCATCACGAGGAAGGTTAGGGCGGGCACGTCGTGGCTTCGGAAGACGATCGGGTCGAGCGCCGCGCCGTAGTTCATCTCGATCGTCGGCCACGTCGGCGCCGCGCTCTCGCGCTTGTGCTTCTTCTTCGGCCGCTCATAGGCGTGCTTGAACGCCTGCGCGACCTTGACCATGTACTCGGTCGAGAGCGGAACCTCTTGCTCGGGCGCGCGGTTCGGGTCGGGCCAGAGACGGAGCGAGTAGGGAAACTCGACGCGCTTCGCGGGGAAGACCTTGCCGCCGATCGTGCTCTCGGAATACATCGGCGGGTCCCACGTGATCGAACCCGTCGCGGCCATCATGCCCGGGATCCCGATCTCGCCCTCGAAGACGTCCACGATCGGCCCGCCCCATCGGCGCGCCGCGCTGATCGCCTTGCGGACCGCGGGGGCGGGGATCATGAACTGCGCTCCCCGGCCGCCCTGAATCCAACGGCTCCCCGGCTCGGTCCCGCTGCGATCGAAGTCCTTCTGTTCGATGCCCTCGCAGATCGTCCAGCGGGCGAAGACGTGGCCGTTCGTCGCTTCGAGCATCGTCCTCATCGAGTCGGCCGTGACGTTCACCGCGTAGTAGGGGAGCCGCGTCTCGTCGTCGCTCATCGCGAAGGCGACGGCGCCGAAGGCGCGGACGAAATGCGCGCAAGTCGTTTCGAGAACCGCGTCGGTCACGGCTTCTTCTCCACGACCGCGACCTCGTCGGCCTCGATGACCACGTTCTCGTCGAAGAGTCGGCTCGGAAGCCCGGTCACATTCGTCAGCCGATAGCGGGCAGTCTCTTTGCCGCTCGCGTCGTGCTGCACGAGCGTCACCTCGGGGATGGGACACTCGACGGCCGAACTCAAGACGCCCCGGAACCACGATGCGAGATCCTCATCGCGCGGACGTCGCTCCACGCGCACGTTCGCGAGCAGCTCGTCGTGCATCGTCGGGAACAGCGGAGAGCGAATCCCCGCCTCGTGGAACTTCTCAGAGAGTCGCGCGCGTCGATCGCGCATGACCGCCTCGACGTTGAACACCTTCGCGCCGCCTTCGAGATCGAGCACCTTGCACTCGCCGGGCGCAGTGCACTCGCACGTGCCGCGCCCGCCTTCACACGTGCGCTTGCAGCCGAAGGCAACGAAGAGGCACGAGTCGCAGTCCACGCGGGAGGCGCCGGCCTTGTCGAGCATCATCTTGTGCTCGGCGATCGACATCCAACGGTGACCGTCGGGCCAGTCTTTCGGGATCCCCGACGGCGAACCGCAGAGCGTGCGGCCCTCATGCAGCAAGTGAACGGTCATGTGAGCGCGAGCGCCGTGTAGAGCAGCTCGCGAACCGCGTCACTGCGAGTGACGATCCGACCGTGGAGCTTCTTCGTCTCGACCTCAGCGTAGGCATCGAGGCGCGCGATCAGGTCGTCGTTCACGCGCACGAAGATGACTCGGGGGAGCCCCTCGGGGGGCGGCCGTCGCTTCGTTGTCTGTTGCTTTGCCACCATAGTCCGACGTGTACTCGTCGCGTCTGACATCGTCAAGTGTTACGCCGCGCCGCCGCGAATTTCTCGGGCAAGTAGCAGCGGCCGGCTCGACCCGAAAATCGTGTCGTAGGGGTACCCCCATCGGCCCCCTCGACGTAGGCCTCGACGTAGGCGCCGGCATCCCGAGGCACCTCGAACAGCCCCCTCGAACACCTGAGCCCCTCGCGGCGAGCAGCTTGTCGAGGGCGGGGCCTACGAAAGCGGAAAGAGTTGTCCCGCCGCACACCCCCCGAGCCCCTCGCAACCTCGCGACTTCACTAGCCCACCCCTCGACGAGTTACCGCTTCCCCACGGTAGCGGAAGCTCACGCCGCGGTCTCGGGCTCCTCCACGGGCACGCCCACGGCGTCTACGACGTCGCCTTGCGTGAGTACGCCCGCGACCTCGTCGTCGATGCGCGCATGCGCTGCGGCCCGCTGTCCGGCGTGGCGTTGCATCATCACGTCGAGCGTCACGGTCGCGTGCGTGGCTTTGATGCTCTCGGCTTGCCCCCGCACGTAGGCGAGTAGGCGCACGGCTTTGTCGAGGTCGTGAACGCTCTCGTGCTTCAGTGTTCGCTTCTCGACCGCCTCGGCGAATAGGTCGATGTAGGCCACGAGGATCCCCTCGGCTTCCCCTCGGGTCCGCGCGGCCGGCTTACGACGCGCAGCTCGGAGCGCGCCAGTCGTCGAGGGCGCCGCTGCGACGACTGGTATGATCGCATTGACCTTCTGAAATTCCTCTCTCTTGTCGAACCACTTATGCGCGCGCACGTACTGATCGAGCGACGCTTGTGTCGTTCCCGCGCGGCGCGCGATCGTTGCACGCGTAGGGTAGACACGACGGGTGTGCTCGGCCTCACCTTCAAGCTCACCCTCGACGTAGAGACGCTCCGCGAGCGTCCAATCGATCAACGGGTTCTTACTCCCACGCTTTCGCGGCTTTGACTCGACTGACGTTGTACTCGTCGCGCCGCCGCGCCAAAGTCGAAGTAGGTCTTCGGTGTCCGCGGTCATGCCGATCATTGTAAGTCGACCTACAACTCGAAGCTAGCCGATCCGCACGAGCGTCGAGCACGTCGCGCAGCGAAGGCCCTTCTCGGAGCGCAGCTCGCGCGGCACGCACTCGCAGCCGAACGTGACCGGCCCGCGAATCGACACGGTAGACCGCGTGGGAGCCTCGGAGCCGAGCGCGAACCGTGCGAGCGCCTCGTCGTCAGCTTGCTTCGCGTGCGGCTCGCAGAAGCGGCCACGCGAGGCGAACTTCTGACACGACGCCCACGAACACTTGACCGGCAACGCGTCAGCCGGCGCGACGTCGTCGAGCGGCGGTCGATTCTTGGCGGCCTCGGCGAGCGAGCGCTTCAGTTCCTCGAAGGCCGAGTAGACCAAGAGGTCGCCGATCTCGTCGCGCCGCTCGGTGACCCAATCGCGCGGGTCGGTCGCGATGTCGATCTTCCCGTAGTAGCGCTGTCCCATGAGCAGCCGATCGGCGAGCCACGCGACCGCGAGCACGGCGTCAGGTTCGAGCTTATCGAGCGCCTCGTCGATCGCTTTTCGGATCGCGACGCTCATGCCGCCCGCCGAGTCATCTTCACGACGTCGGATCCGAGCGCGACGTGACCGACGGCGACGGCGTCGAAGCAATGTTCCCAATCGCTCGCCTTGATCTCGCGGCGCATCGTCTTCGTCTCGGGATAGAGCTTCTCGACGGCCTCTTGCACTTCTTCCTTCGTCGCGCTGCCCGTACCGCAGAGCGCGCGTTTCAAATCCTTCGGCGACGTCTGCATCAGCGGGAGCCCCGACGCTTCCGAGAGCGAACAGATCGCGCCCCACCCGAGCCCGACTTTCGCGCTCACGCTCGCGTTACGCGGCCACGACATCGCCTCGGTCGCGATCGCGATCGCACGACCTTCGCCACCCGTCGCGAGCTTTCGTAGAAACGTCGCGATCTCGATCGTGCGCTTCGCATTGTCCTCGGTCGCGAGCACCTTTTGCTTCTTGTCGCTCTTGAACGTGTGGAACACGCCGAACATCTCGACCCACGCGCTCCCGCGCGGCGGAATGATCATGCGCGCGTAGCCGATGCTTGAGAACCCGGGATCGAGGCAAACGATCTTGATCATTCGGAAGGCTTTCTCGTGGGCGGTCGAAGAGGTTTGTCTTTCACGAGCATCTCGACCTCGCGCCCACGCGGTACCTGTCCCGTGCTGATCAAGTTCTCGTATTCGATGGTGGCGCCGACACGCTCGGCGGCTTCTCGCACGCGCGATCGTTGCTTGTCGGTTAGCTCGCCCTGACCCGCTTCGAGCGCGTCGAACATGTCGGTGAACGCGTTCCCTTCCCACTCTTGCAGCTCGTGCCAGTGATCATCGATCAGCCTCGTCAGAAGCTCGACGTCGGCGTCGTGTCGGCCGCACCCGGCGCGCGCTTTCGCATCGTCCCACGCGCTCACGCTACGCCTCGCCGACGACTTGCTTCTTCCCGAAGATGGTGTCGAACTGTTCGGATCCGGCGTGCACGGCGCGCAGCCGAGCATCACGACGGGCACGACGACGAACCGGCCGCCGACGTCGTCTTTCTTGTCGCTCATGCTGCCGCCGCACGTTGAAGCTTTCGCAGCCTCACGAGCGCCTCGGGCGTCGACAAGATGAACTTCACGAGGTCGGCCGGCACACGCTCGGCCGCGACGAAGATCACGTCGGCGTCGATGTTCAGCACGAGCGCGAGCCGCGAGAGCAGTCGCGTCGACGGCCGGCGCGATCGATCGCCTTGCTCGATTCGGCAGAGGTAGGACGGCGAGCACTTCACGCGCATCGCGGTCGTCGCGAGCGAAAGGCCCGCGGCGAGGCGCGACTCTCGTAGCAAGGGACCAAGTTTCACGGCGTTGCTCCTTTCGTTTTCCTATCACGCTTCGCCGCTTCCTTCACGGCGGTTTTTGCCTCGTTGGCAACGTCGGAGTCGTGCACCTTCTTCGCCGTCTTGATCGCGTGCGAGTCGAGCCGCGGCGTGTTCGGCGTCTTGTCGCTGATGCCTTGCAGCGTCGCGTTCAGAATGAGCGCCTTCGGTCGGTCGAGCGTATCGATCACGGCGACGCGGAACGCTTCGAGCGCATCGTTGTCGACGCGGAGCACGCGCTTCGCCGTCTCTTCGGGCGGGATGCCAAGCTCGCCGAAGACACGCATCACGCTCGACGGTTGGATCGTCGTCGAGAATCCTCCCGACACGTAGCGGTAGTGATAGCCGCCCGCGTCGAACTCGCCCTCGCGATCGAGCTTCGCCTTGATCAGCTTGTCCAGCTCGCTCTTGCGCGCGTAGAGCACCTTCGCGAGCTTGTGCAGCTCTTCGCGCTTGTCGGCGACCTCGCCGAAGTCGGCCGTGTTCGCGACCTTCGTGACCTCGTGTCCGCCCGCGAGAATCTTCTCGTAGAGCGGGCAACGTCGGCGGTAGTCGCAATAGGAGCAGTTCGCGTTTAGCTGCGGCTTCCACTCGTGCGCCTTGCGCGGTTGCTCGGTGCGCTTGCCAAGCGCGACGATGTAGCCGGCCGCGTCGTCGATCTCCCTCGACGTGCGCTCGGTGCCCTGATGCGTGTCGTGACGCAGCATGTGAAAGACGAAAGAGAAACGCTTCGCCCATGGCCAGAGCGTGCGCGCGACGAGCCCGTAGACCGACATTTGAAGATCGGTGTCGAGATCGTCGCGCGTGAACAGGTTGCGGTTGCTCTTGTAGTCAACGATCGCGATCCAGTCGTCCGCGAGCTTGTCGACGCGATCGATGTAGCCGTTCACGACGAAGCCGCCGACGTCGAGATTGAACTCGCGCTCGACCGCGAGGATCGTCATGTGATCGACGACGTCGTGCGTGCGCGCGTAGGTCCGAAGGATCTGCAAACCTTCCTGGTAGAGCGCGACGCCGACGAGTCCGCTCGCTTGGAACGCGTCGCGGTAGCAGGCCATCAGCTTGTCGTCGGGGAAGCGCCCGGCGTACTCCTCGCGCACGATCCAGAGGTAGACCGCTTCGAGCGCCGCGTGCAGCACGACGCCGAAGTCGGCGGCCACGCCGCGCGGCTCCTCGTCGCCCTTGGGGAACACGTAGCGCATCGCGAAACTCAGCTCGCATTGCTCGTAGAGCTTCAAGCGCGAGACCGAGAGGTGTTCGTTCTTGAACTCGATCGCGAGAGCTTCTTCCGTCGTCGTCGTCATCTTGCCCACTCCGGTTCGTTGTCTTCGATTCGTCGGCCGAAGCGCGGCTCTTTCACGCCGACAAGCTTCGCGTACACGCGGATCATTCGCATCACGTCGGCGAGCGCTCGATGCTTGCCGTCGTTCGTGACGCCATACTTGCTGCACATGGTTTCGAGCCGCAACCATTCGAGGTGCCCGTGCACGACGAGCGGCCAAGCCATCGACGCCGTGTCGAGCACGTACTTCATGCGCGGCATCGTCATCGACTCGCGGCGGTACGCTTCTTCGAGAAAGTCGAGATCGAAGCGCGCGTTATGGCCGACGGTGAGCGCTTCGCCGTCTTCGATGAGCTTGCCATGCTCGAACAGCATCAGCCGGATCGGCTTCGCGTCGAACCAAGCCTCGCGGCTGTAGCCGTTGATCTCTAGCGCTTCCTTCTCGGCTCGCTCGGGCCACTGCATCACGCACCGCATGTCGACGCGTCCGCGCTCGATCTGAAGGTCGGGCGACATGCGGATCGCAGCCCACTCGATGATCTCGTGCACGTGATGATCGAGCCCTGTTGTCTCGCAGTCGACGAAGACGAGATCGCGCGAGCGCATCGGGATCGTGTAGTTGAAACCTCCGCTCATCGAGCCCACTCCTCGTCATCACTCGGCGGGGTTTCGATCTTGTCGTCGCAGTTCTCGCAGAGCGCGCCGGGCTCCGCGACTTCGCGAAGGTCGCAGCCCCAACACATGACCTTGAGCCCGAGCCGACTGTCGACTGCGGACTGCTTGACTGCGGCCTCGGCTGCGCCGATCGCGACGGGGTTCGCCGCGTGTTCGCTTTGGGTTCGCTTGGGGTTCGTTTCGGGCGGCCAGTCGGTCCTATTCGGCCCTCCATCCGTCGACGCGTCGAGGGGTCCTCCATGCGCGTCAGAGTGTTTGTTCTCGGGATTCCCGTGGGCGCTTTGATCCCTAGGGGATCGGATCCCGATCAACCTTGATCCCGGGAACGTCGCGACGATCGTGGTCAAGAGCGCGGCGTCGTCGAAGGTCAGCTCGGTGCGATGCCTGTCGGTCCGCTTCGCGACGAGGAAGACATCCCCGAGGTCGGCGGTCGCGAGACGTACTTCGCTGCACGTCGCCGCCAGCTCAGCGACGCGCAGGGGATCGATGATGGGGATGGGGTCGCCGGGGGCGACGTCGACGATGACCGCGTCGTCGCGGGAGAGGGTCGCGCGGTAGGCCAGCGCTGCGCGCTCCCGGGCTCGGGACGGCTTCGGCGTCGAGGGCGTGAGGGTCAGGGGGTCGCCGGGCACGTAGGGCGTCTCGGGGCGAGGGGCCGCCTGCGCGGGAGTGCGGAGAGCTTCGAGGGCGGAAGGGGCAACCGGGGATGACGGCTTCGTCTTCGCGGGCGCATCCTCGAATCCCTCGAACGGATTCGGCTCGTCGTTGTCGATTTTCACGGCCATGACGTCTCACATTCTGTCGCAGGGGACGGCTCCCGTCGGCTTGGGGCAAGTGGATCAAGTGGCTCCAAGTGGCGCGCACAAGTGGCGCGCACTTTTTTCAACAGTTTCGGCTCGATAGGTAGCAAGTGGATCAAGTGGATCATATTTCGATCATGATCTCTATAGAAGGCGAGCATCGAGAGAGGGGGCTATGACAGTGGGATCAATAGCCCTTCGAGAGAGGTGACTCTCTGAGGGGGCTCTCATGATCCAAGTGGTGCGCGCCACTTGCCCACTTACAACGATCTCGCGATGTTACGCGAGCAAGTGGCGCACTCGCTAGCAAGTGGCGCAAGTGGCGCGTTTTTCGGGTTCGAGTCATGGCGGAATTAGTGTCAGTCATGCGCTAGCGATCTCAAGTGGAGCAAGTGGCGCGTTTTCTCAATTCGTCTTCTTGCCGAAACGGTCGAGCAGCTCTTGCGTCGAGAGCTGCTCTCGCTGCCCGCCGTGCGTCTTCAGTTCGTTCCGCGGGAACGAGTCGACGTCCAGCGAGTCGGGGATCTTCGCGGGGTCGACTTCGAGGCACCGCCTTCGCCCGTCGTCGAACGGGGCGCGCGTCTTCCGGTCGGCCCCCGTCACGTAGCTGCCGCCCGCGGCGACCATCTCGCACGCTTTCCGGTACAGGTCGGCTTGCCCCACGGGCGGCCCGCTGCGCCCCTGCGAGAGCCGCCACGTGAGCCAGCGGCCCATGATCTGCGAGAGCGATAGACAGAGCCGCAGACCCTCGGCGCGCTCGACCCAGACGAAGTCCCGGCCCTCTTTCAGCTCGCCCCCCGTGGCCATGGTCGACCACTCCACGAGCGCCGCGTCGACGTTCGTTCGCACGCGCCCCTCGGCTCCGTGCAGCGTCGCCCGGCTCGCGCCCTGGTCCTCCTCGAACATCTCGCGCACCATCCGGTCGACCGTCGAGACGAACTCGACCGCGGGCGTCGCGACGCTCAGCTCGTCGGCCAGCCGATTGAACATCACGATCCCGGTCGCCACCCATTCGACGTTCGCGACGGCGCGCGTCGTGAGCCGCCCGGCGCGCCCGAGCCGCTTCAGGGCGGTCCCGACCATCTCGCGCGCCTCGGCGAGCGCCGCGGCCACGTCGAGGCGCATCGTCCACGCCTGCATGAAGGGGCCGAGCGCCGCCAGATCGAGCGCTGTCATCCGGTCGTAGGCCGCGCGGCACTCGGGATGCTGCGCGAGCCAGTTGCCATCGAGCACGACGAACACGCACCGCTCGACGAGCGCCTGATCGCCCGCGATGCGCGTCTCGCCGTTCACGTTCGAGAGCGCTTGGAGCACGTAGAGCGTGATCGTCTTGTCCTGATTGCCGCGGGTGACGACCTCCTTCGTGTAGCTGCCGCGCAGCATGTCGTAGAACTCCGCGTGCGTCTTCTGCATGCCGGGCGAGCTGCCCTCCCGGTTCTCGTCCCAGCAAAGCGCGAGCGCGTTGCACGAGGCGATCTCCTTCGCCATGGTAAAGCGCGTCCCCTTCCACGACATCAGCTCGCCGTCGGCGCGCGCGCCCGCGAACATCGGCCAGAGGATCCGGCCCGCGAGCGAACTCTTGCCCGCCTGCGCGCTCCCCACCACGTTCAGGATCGGCGCGCCCGCGAGCTTCAAGCGGATCGCGGGAGCCACGAGCGCCGCGAAGTGCCAGCCGACGAGCGCGGCCATGTCCTCGCCCCGGTTCAGGCGCATCACGTCCGCGAGCGCGGCCCGCGCCAGCTCGCGCAGCTCGGGCGAGTCGAGCGCCGGCCGCGCGTCCTTTCGGCCGGGCATCTTGCTCGCGAGCGTCGACGTCGAGCCGACGCCGTCGCCGTAGAGGTAGGTAAGATCAGCCGTCTCCATCCACTGCCCATCGGGGCCGATCGTGCCCTCGGAGCGCACGAAGCGCGGCGAGCCGCCGACCATGTGGCGCCCGAGCACGTTGGTCGACTGCAAGCGCGGCAAAGACGAGAGCCCGTAGTCGCGCTTGAACATCTCTTTGATGCCCTGCACGTCGTCGTCGCTCGGCGAGCCCGCGCACTCGTTGGGCATGATCGACTTGAACGCGTGCCGCGAGGTGAACGCCTTCGGCGGAAAGGGGAACGCGGCGTCGTAGACCTGCACGAGCGGCGCGCCCTCGGTGCCGGCGTCGAAGCCTTCGTAGGGGATCTCGATCCGGCATCGGATCCAGTCGTCGACCTCGCCGTCTTTCGCGATGCGATGCGTCGGCACGAGCGAGAAGCTCGTCACGCGCTCCTCGGCGCCGATCGCACTCTTCCGGTAGATGCACCCGTTCGATTTCGTGAACACGTGCCCGCGCATCTCGTCGCCGACTGCGGACTGCCGCCTCTTGCCCCGAGCTTCGCTCTCTGCACTGGCGGCGGTCGCCTCGGCCTCGCCTTCGAGCCGTTTGATCTCGTCGTCGAACATCTTGCGGGCGGGCGCGCGCGGGATGCCGCGGTTGTATCGGAAGACCGACTCGATCGTGTTCCGGCGTTCGAGCGGGTTCAGTCGCAGCGCGAGCGCCGCGAGCTTCTTGATCCGTTCCGTCACCTCGGGATCGTTCGGATCCTTCGGCATCGTCGACGCGAGGAACACGGGCCAGTCGAGCGCCGCGTCGATCACGGCTTGGAACGCGGCTCGGCCCGCGGCTTCCCTCTCTTCTTGCGTGGACACGGTTTATCCTTTCTGCGCGGTACGCAATGCGGTCGCCAGTGCGCGCGGAACATCGAGAGGGGACGGTGTCGCTCTCGCGATCGCGTTCGCCTCGGGACCTTCGAGCCACCTTACGACGCAATCGAAGCCAGCCGTCCACCCGTCACCGAAGCGCACGTCTTCCCTCAGTGGTTTCTGTAGTGCCTTCATGTATTCGTCGTCTTTCGATGTCGTCATGTGGCCCTCATCACTCGCGTCACGAACTCGTTCACGTCGATCTTCTCGGTGCCCTCGGGGCGCACGAGCTTCGCGATCGCAGCCTTGTAGCCCGCGCTCCAAAGCGTCTCGGCCATCTTCATCGCACCCTTGAGGCCCGCGCCGCTCGCCTCGCTGTCGTTGCAGAGGATCACGCGGCGAGGCTGCACGCGGCGCAGCAAGTCGACGACGTGCTCGATGTCGTGCGCGGCGAAGGCGACGGTGACGGGCGAGATCACGAGGAAGCCGAGCATCGAGAGGATCATCGCGTCGGTGATGCCCTCGGTGACGATGACGCAGCCCCCGCGAGCGAGCCGAAGACAGTCCTCGCCCCAAAGGATCGTGTTCGTGATGAAGGGCGAGACGTAGGGACGCTTGACCGCGTCGCGCGTCGGGAGCTTCTTGTATTTGCCCGCTTCCCACGGGTGACGCTTCACCCACTCGGGCGAGAGGTCGGCCTCGGTCAGCCCGCCGAACCACTTGCGCGCGATCGTGTAGCGGGCGCTCGAATCTTTCCAGTATTGAAAGACGATCCGGTCCGCGAAGACCGCCTCGACCTTGCCCGCGCCGGGCTCGCAATGCCCGTGCTCGGCCCAAAACCAACCCGTCGAGAGAAGCGTCTTCGTGTCGTAGGGGCACTCTTGCGGGGGATGCTTGACCAGTTCCCACAAGGCGGGCGGGACGTAGCCCACGCGTTCGAGCGTGATGTACTCGTCGGTCATTCCGTAGTGTTCGCGGAGGTGCGCGCGCGCTGACTCGGGGAGGATCGACGCGCAGAGGTTCGCGAGCCACGTGCAGCAATCGAACACGCGCGCCTCGTCGACGTACTCGCCCGAGAAGCGCGCGAGCAGCGTCTCGACGCTCTCGTGCGAAGCGCCGTTCGTGAGGAAGGCGCCCTTCCTCTCCTCCCACGTCGGGATCCCGAGCGCGACGGCCGCCTTGTCGAGCACGTCGCGGTAGCTCGTAAGGTTCCAAAGGCGACGGATGAAGGCGAGCATGTCGCCGCCCTCGTGCGAGCCGAAGTCGTTGTATCCACGATCGCCGGGGTACACGTAGAAGTTGCTAGAGTGTTTGTTTCGACGGATGGGCGATCGGCAGTGGAAGGCGTCGGGGCCGTCTTCGACGATGCCTTCGGGGTTGCAGGATCGCACGTAGCGCGCGAGAGCGCCGGGCGCGTGGCACGCGTCCCTGACTTCCTTCTCGTAGGCTTCCCATGCGGCTTTCGCCTCGGGGCTGACGTCGCTCACGGCGTGGCCCTCCACTCTTCGGCGAGCAGCGCTTCGATCTTCTTGCACGCGCTGATGACCGTGGTGTGATCGAGCCCGAACATGCGGCCCGCCTCGGGGTACGAGAGCCCGAGCGTCCACTTCGTGATCGCGATCCAGCGGTGACGAGCGAGCGCGATCGTCTTCGAGCGCGTGCCGGTTCCGCTCACAAGCGCCGCGAATGTCTTGCCGTGTTCGCGCGCGATGCGCTCGCCGAGCGCACGCACGGTCGGCGGAAGGTCGAAAGACCAGTGACGTAGGACGGCGGCCATCATCGGCGCCTGCGCTCGTCTTCGCGGTCATGACATCGACCGCAGAGGTAGAGAAGATCGCTTAGAAGCTCTGCGCCGGCACGTACATACGTCTCGTGATGCACTTGATAGCCGCGCGGTTTCCAGCCGTAACCGGGTGTGCGCCCGCAAATCTCGCATCGGTTACGAGCGCGCGCCTTGACCTCTTCACGTTTCGCTTTCCATTCAGGCGAACGCAGGTAGAGATTGTAGATGTCCCACCACGCATCGCCGTCTCTACGCACGCTTTGAAGTTGCCCATACCAGTCTTGCTCACTGTTGTAGCGACTTTCGTGCGCGCGTTCGCGCGCCGTGATCTCGACCCGTAGATGGTACTCTTCGATAGTGTTCGGAAGACTGCGATCGATATTGATCAGCGTGCCGACCTTGTGCCAGCTCAGCACGGTTTTTCCAGTCACCATCCCATAGGGCATCATGTTGCCTAGTTGCATGTCTCCAATGGGCGGACAGAACAGAGCCCGAGGCATGACGCCGAGATGTTCGGCACAAATGCACTGATAGCGAAGAGAAACGCTACGCATGAAGCGCTGCATCTCTCCCCACGGATAGATCCTGAAAGAGCAGAGTCCTCGATACGCGTTGATTGGGCCTAGCTCGGCAACCTTGTCCCATGGAATCAACTCGCCGCCGTTTTCGCCGTGTTGTCCAATGCCGCGCGTGTATAGACTGACGTTCTGAATTTTCTTGTACTCTCGCGGATCAGGCATCCGTAGGATCGCCTCCTCGGCGGTCGCGAGAGGTAAGAGGATATCTGTTCGATGCTCGCAAACACGACATCTGTTGTGCACCCACTCGTTGCATTCTTTGCAAGCATCGGTGTCGTGTGGACATTCGCCAAATGAGTTGATCGGCCCTTTCTCTAGAGCTTCAAGATTCTTCATGGCCGAGTCGAGCAACTCGACGGGCAGATCCAAAATTCTCCGTAGACCTCTTTGGTAGATGAAGTGATCGAGAAAGCCATCGAGTCGATGTTTTTCAAGGCGCTTCAACCTTTCAACCATCCCTCTAGCGACATCGATCGAGATAGTGGTCATGTCGTCCTCGCGCTCGGCTCCAATAGCCCCGTCTCTTTGTAGACGCGTCGGCGTTCGCTCGCGCGGCTCGCGAGGGTCTCGACCTCGTCGTCGACGAAGTCGGCGAGCTTCGGCTTCTTCCCTTTCCAGAGACGCAGCAAGCGGCCGAGCCGTTGGATCGTGACGCCGCGGGCTCGTTGCGGGCTCGCGAGCGCGATGTACGAGAGCCGCGGAAGGTCAAGCCCCTCATCGGCGAGCGACGTCGCGACCATGACGGGCAGATCGCCCGCGCGCAGAGCCCCGATCGAGCTTCGCCGATCCTTCTTCTTCGAGCGTCCGGTGACTGCGTGCGCCTCGACGCCTCGCGCGCAGATCATCTCCGCCAGCTCTTTGCAGTGCGCGCGCGTGCGAGCGAGCACGAGGCACGTCTCGCCGGTCTTCGCCTCGACGGCGACGCGGTCGGCGATCATCGCGTTGCGCGAGATGTCCTCGGCGATGTCCTTTTCGAGCGTGGCGAGTCGCTTCTTCTCGGGGCCGTCGTAGGTCCACGTCCACCCCGTGTGCACGATCTCGATCTTGGCGGGCATGAGGTAGCCGAGCTTGATCATCTCGATCGTCGAGCGCTCTAGGAGCGTCGGGCCGAAGCTCCAACCGACGAGCCACGTCAGCGAATCTTCGCGCTCGGGCGTGGCGGTGAGTCCGACGCGGCGTCGAGCGGGGAGCAGACGCAAGGCACGTTGAAACGTCGCGGCCGGCGTATGGTGGCACTCGTCGACGAGCACCATCCCGAAACGCTTGCCCCACTCGGGCATCGTTTCGAGCGCGTCGACGACGCTGTCGACGATGCCGACGACGACTTCGTGACCGAGGCTCGTCTTGCCCGCGCCCACGAGCCCCGCTTCGATGCCGAACGATCGCAAGTCTTCGAGCCACTGATCGGCGAGATCGGTCGTGTGCACGATCACGAGCGTCGTGCGCTTGACCGCGAGGATCGCGTAGCCGCCGAGCTTCGTCTTGCCGGTGCCGCACGGAAGCACGATCAGCCCTTGCAGCTTTCGCAGAATCTCGTCGACGCCCTGCGCTTGGTAGTCGCGCGGCGGGAGGTAGTCGCGCTTGACGATCGTGATCGATGTCCCGTCGGCGCGCTCATCGATCTCGATCTTGGGCACGAGCCCATCCTTGAAGCACTCCTCGCGAATGAGACCGAAGGCGCCGCGGGGGCAGTGAAGCGATCCGTCGGGCATCTCGACCGCGCTGTAGATCCTCTCGGGCTCGGTCCCCGTGAAGCGGTTGAATTGCTTGAGCGCCGCGTATTTCGGATTTGTGAGCGAGAGCTTGAGCGTTAGGCGTTCGAGCGTCTTCGCGGGGAGATCGTAGAGCACGATCTCACCGTCGGCCCTCGCACGGATCTGTCGCAGCTCGGTCATTCGAGTTTCTCGTCCGCGTGCTTGCCGTTGGCAACGTCATCAGCGAGCGTCTGCATCGTTGGGACGTCGACGCAATTCTGCAACGTCCAAATCTCCATGTAGCGACGCAAGAGGTATTTCTTCGCCCTCTTTCGATCGTCTTCGACGGCACGCCGCGCGCTCGCGGTCTCGCTGAATCCTGACTCGATCTCGACCATCGCGTTTTTCTCTTTCTCGTTCGGTGTAGGCTCTCGCCTCGACGAGCAGAAACCACATGCGCGCCGCCCAGCGGAACCGTTGCGGGGTCCACGGAGCGGCGCGCTTGCTCACTTCACCTCGGTCCAGTCCTCGGCGAGCATATCGAGCTGACTCGCGAGCCATCCCGGCTGCATCTCTTCCTGCGCGTTCTTCATGCCGATGCACTCTTGCATCGGGTACTTCTCCGCGGCCGACGTGTGCATCGCGTTGCCGGGCTTGATCAGGACGATCCACATGCCCTTACCGTTCCAACCTGCGCGCGCGACACGCGAGCCGGCCTTCAGTCTCTTGATCGCTTCACCGAAATCGAATGTCTCTTCCATGGCCCTTCTCCTTTCACACCGTTGCCTCGTCGCTCTCTTCCCACTTCGCGAGCCGCGTGCGCGCCGCGCTCCACGTGTCGGCGAGCTTCGGTCCCCACCCGACGGCGTCGCGCCACCATTCGGGCAAGCTGTCGAGGTTGCCCTTCTCGTTGTCGAGCCACGCGCGCAGGACGTGACGCTTCATGGGCGTCAGGCCCGCGAGGGTGACGATGCTGATCGGCGCGCCCGCGCTCGTCAGCTCGGTCGCGAGACTGCCGAAGTCCGTGTCGACGTTCGAGGTCGTGGGCGGCGGTTTGACGGCGTCGCCGAACGGGTCGCGATCGAACCATCCCGAGGGCGCGCGCGACTGCAAGAGGATCCAGCCTTCGGCCGTGTTCTTCGCCTCTTGCGGCGAGAGTAGCTTCTCGGTCACGGCGCGCTCGACGTAGAGCGCTCGGGCGGTCTCGTCGCTGAGCGAGTATTTCACGGTGCCGTTCGTGCCGTTCGTGTGCGGAACTGCCGCCTTGGACTGCGCCTCGGCTGCGCCGCTCGTCTTCGCGGGCGGCACCTCGTGATGCGCAGAGACCGGAGCCTTCGCCAGCTCGGCGCGGATCTGCTCGTCGGTCTCTTGTTGCGGGTGATCGCCCTTCTTCTTCCGCGGCTTGCGCGCAGCCTTCGGAGCCTTCACCATCTCCCGCACGATCGCCTCTTCGGCCGCCTCGTCGCTGTCGGGGCGCCCGTCGACCTCGGGGTCGTAGGCATGGGCGCGGAATTTCGCCCTGTCCCATATCGACATGAGCCCCCACGCCTCGGGCGGGACCTTCGCGCCGAGCGGTAAAGTGTTTGTCCCGGGGGCCGCTAATACCTCACTTGAGGTATTGCCGGCCGGCGTCCACGCGTAGCCCGATGGGATCTCATCGCCCATCACGTGCCAACCCGGCCGGATTTTTCTCGCGAACAATTCGACCATGTGGCCTTTTCGCCCCTCCCCCGCCAGCCTTTCGATCAGCTCGAAGAACTTCGCAGGCTTCTCGGAGTGTTCGCCGAGCGGAGCGCGGAAGGTCGAGCGCACGCCACGATCGGCCACCTTGAACTTGCCGCGCGTGCAGACGAGCGCGATCTCGTGCTCGTTCCTGACGTAGTGGCCCATCCCGATCTTGGTCGACTTGGGATCGTCCATCGCCTCGTCGCTCTCGTCGTCAGGCGTGCCCTTCTTCGTCTTCACCCACACGATCTCGCTCTTGACGACGAAACCCCACGCTTTGACGACGTCGAGTGCCTCTTGTTGCTGCGAGCCCACGCGCCAGAGGACGAGCATCGCATCGTCTTCGACGAGCCCTTTCAGCGGCCCGACGTCGAGGTAGCTCTTGATCTCGTCGATCGTCATCACCTTGTAGTGCTTCTCGGCGCCGCGGCCGGGGCCGGGGAGCTTGTCGCCGAAGGGCCAAGGGGGATCGGCAACGATGACGTTCGCGTGGTGACTCATGGGGTCCGTTCCTTTCCAGTAGAGATCACGAAACCGAGCGCGATACTCGCGCGCGACGTGCGTGCGGCAACACCCGGAGTTTTCTTTCTGCATGCACGTCGCCGTGTGAAAGAGTCCACTCTCGATCGGCGTGCCGGCGATGCGTGAGCGCGTCGACTTTTTTCGAGAGCGCATGGGATGGATGATTCGCGCGCACGAGATACAGGACACGACGACGGCGAGCGCTCGCGTCGCCAGCTCTGCGGGCAACGGCGAGAAGTCGACGCGCACATACTTGTCCTCTTTGAAGCTCGTCATCTTCAAATGCGGAACAAGCTCCTCCCAGATCGGAAGGTCGAGCAGCGTGGGAACGCCGTTGATCATACGTGCGCCTTGAGCCACTCGGGCGGGTCGGGGACGACGACGCTCGCGTCGCCTTGGTTCTTCTTGTGCGTTGCTCGCGCCCACGCCGCGGCCATCAGCACGTCTTCGTGACCTTGCAGCACCTCGACAAGCTCGATCGGCGTGACGTCGACGCCGACGGTCACGAGCATCGAGGCGAGGATCGCGGGCGTCAGGTCGGCGTCGGTGTCGTTCGCGCTCGCTTCTGCGGCGAACACGTCCACGAGCGTCGCGCCCGCGCCGAGCTTGCGGTACTCGACGGGGACGCCCATCTTCTGCGCCCGCCCGATGCCCGACTTCATGCCCGACGAGATCCCGCGATCGGTGTAGACGACGACGGCCTCGGCTTGTCTCGTCCACGCGAAGCCCGCGCGCATGCCGAGCGATCTCTCTTCGATGACGCCGTCGCGCAGGATGCCGGGTTGCGTGAAGAGAAGGTGACTCGCGATCGGCGCGTCGCCGCGCAAGAGACAGTCGCGAATGCAGGCGCGCGCATAGGCGATGTTTGCCTCGACGTCGCCAGCGAAAGGAGATTCGAGCACGACTCGGCGCATGTCCCATCCTTGGTAGAGGGGGCAGTTGTCCCCGTGCTTCTCGCAGGTCACGCCCTCGGGCGTCTTCTTCGGCCTCGGCGCGCCGCAACATCGGCACGTCTGCAAGTCTTCCTTCGCGGTGCCGTTGAATGCTCGACACTGCGCGCAGTCCCATCCGGGCAGAAGGATCCCGTCGGTCATGCGGCCCTCGGCTTGTGATGCAGCCCGCGCACCGCGCGCGAGATGGTCGAGCGGTGCACGCCGAGCCGCGAGGCGATCGAGGCGAGGCTCGCGCCGCCCGCGTGCCACAAGCGAACTCGGTCGACCTCGAAGTCGGTGAGCGGCTTCACCTTGCCGCCGCCTTTGTGCGTGCCGTGCGCCTTCTTGTCGGCCTCGTTCTCTTCGGGCGTCGCCCATCGGAGATTCGCGATCGTGTTGTTCAGCTTCGAGCGGTCGGGGGCGTGCGCGCCGTGTTCGCGCGGGCTCGGCCTCGGCCCCTTGAACGCTTCGAGCACGAGCGCGTGCACGCGTCGGTGCGTCGGCTTGCCGCCGCGCCAGAGGACGACGCGCAGGTAGCCGCCGTGGTTCGGACGCTGCGCGAGGATCACGCCGTCGACGGTGCGGAGCACGAGCCCCGTGTTCGAGACGGCGTAGCCTGGGAACTCGGGGACCGCGAGCCACACGACTTTCACGGCATCCTCTTGTCGCACGAGCGGCAGACGCAGACGTGCGCCTTCGTGCGAAGCATCGCGTCACGAGTCTCGCCACCCATCCACTGCGCGATCTCGTAAAGCGTATTCATGCCGCAACCCTTCGTCGCGAGGAGCATCGTGCGAATGCTCACCCACGGGCGCACGAGCCGCGCCGTTTCAAGCTTGGCGAGCATCTCGGCCGGCGTGCGCGCTCGCATGTCCGCGGTGAGCGAGCCGAGACGGTTGCTGTCGATGGGCCAGCCGTGGCAAGCGGCGAGCAGTGCGTTGATCGCGCGTGTCGAGAGCCCGCGCAGCTTCATAGAGCGTCCCATGCTTCCTCTGTTCGCGACCCCGAGTATTTTCGGATCTCGACGAGCCGATCGTGAAGCACTCCCATCAGCTCATCACGAGCATTCAACGCAGCTAGCGACGCTTTCGTTTGCGCGTTTCCGTGTGCTCCGCGATTGGCGACATAGAGTAGAACCGCCTCGCGCCAGATCGGATATTCAAAACGCTTCTTCGATCGCAGTGGGGCTCGATCAAGAATCTCTACGATCTTCGCGCAGGCTCGCCCGCTGACTTGCCACGCTCGTTGCGGATTTGAGTTTCGTGCATGGGTTGGATGAACGGGTTGATTGAAAAGGGACCCAACCTCGACGTGCTCGCGAATCGCGTGCAGTAAATCCCCGTCATCGTCTCGTAGGTTGACACGAAAGAGCGGCTGCCAGAGTCCTCGTCTTGTTTTCGTTCCGCCGCATCGGACGAGCATCATGCAGCTCTCGCCGTCGCAGAAACCGGCTAGCCATTCGTCGGTAATCATAGCGCGTCCCATGCCTCTTCCATTGGAAGAGGTTGTTTGAGCCAGTCGACGAGAGCTTCGAGTCGAGTCGATTTCGGAACGGGCGGAAGACTTCTCAAGAAGTCGCGACCGTATCGTTTCGTGGCAAGACGCTGATCGAGACATACGACAACGCCCTTGTCGCTGGTCGATCGGATCAAGCGGCCGAAGCCTTGCTTGAACGCGATCATCGCTCTCGGCACACTGTAACGGAAGAACCACTTGTCATCGGCCGCGCTCAGCACGTCGAGCACGGGATCGTCGGGCGTCGGAAACGGAAGACGATCGATGATGACGACCGAGCACGCTTCGCCGGGCACGTCGACGCCCGCCCAAAAACTCTCGGTCCCGAGCAGCACGCTCGACACGTCGGCCTTGAATTGCTCGATGAGCTTCATGCGCGGCGCGTCGCCTTGCTTGAGCAGCGTGATCCGGTTGCGCCTGCACGCGCCGACGATCGTGTCGTAGGTATGGTTCAAGACGCGATTGCTCGTGAAGAGGGCGAGCGTGCGCCCGCCCGCGAGGAGCACCGTCTTCTCGACCGTGCGCGCGACTGCATCCTTGAACTCTTCATCTTGCGGGTTCGGCATGTCGCTCGGAACGATGAAAAGACACTGACGCGGCCAATCGAAGGGGGACTGAGCGACAAGCTCGTGATAGCCCTTCGGGACGCCCATCTCGGCCGCGACGTAGTCGAAGCTCGTGCCGTTGGTCGCGAGCGTCGCCGACGTGCAGATCACGGTGACGGGGTTCCCGATGATGGTCGAGCCGTCGGGGCCGCGGCTCCGCGCTTCCTTGTTGAAGAGAGCAGGCTCTAGCACCTCGCTCGCGTAGATCAGTTTCGAGCTGACGGTGACGCGACCCTTCTCATCCTCTTCGAGAAAGAAGACGTTCGAGAGATTGTTTCGAGGATCCATCGCCTGCGCGAGCTGACCGGACACTTCGAGACAACGATCACGATCGCGCTCGGCTTCGCCGACCTCGTCGAGCGCGTCGTCCGCTTCCTTCGAGAGCCCGCCGCCGTTCGTGCGGATCGCCTCGTAGGCCGCGCTCGCCTTCTGACATCGAAGCTCGAAGATCCCGCACGCGGCGCCGAGCGCGTCTTTGAGCTGCGACCATGAGTCGGTCTCGTCGAAGATGAAGTCGCCCGTGATGCGCGCCTTGTAGCGCTTGGGGTCGTGTCGGAGGTTCAGCATCGAATGGAAGAAGTAGGTCGATCCGCGATCGATCGCTTCCTGCACGCGCGCGTCTTCGCGTCCGATCTTCCGACCGAGCCGCTTGCAGACCTCTTGAGTGATCTTGAACCCGAAGAAGTCGCGCGCGATGTCGGCCGCCTTGTGCGCCTCGTCGAGCACGGCGACCTCGAAGGGAGGAAGCACGATGTCGATCCCGGTCGAGAGGAAGACCGAGAGGTGAGCGAAGAGAAGGTGATAGTTCGTGACGACGACCTTCGCCGTGCGCGCACGATCGAAAGCCGCGTTCGCGAAGCACCCGTCGCGGAACTTGCAATGGTTCTTCTTGCACTCGTCGGCCGAGACCGAGAAGTTTTTCCAGACGTGCGGCATGGGCACGAAGGGAAGATCGCTCACGTCGCCGCTCTCTTCGAGCGGTCCCGCGGCGTGGCACTCGTCGGCCCAATCGCCCACGATCTTGAGCTGCCGTCGCTCTTCTTCCGAGCGCTCGAAGCCGAAGCCGCCCTGACCGTAGTTCGCGAACTTGTTCGCGGCGAAGGTCGCGCGCTTGTCTTCGCAAAGGTAGTTGTTCCTTCCCTTCATGAGCGCGAAGGTGAAGGGCCACGGCGCGATCGATTGGAGCAGCGGCAGATCCTTGTTCACGATCTGCTCTTGCAGGGCGATGTTCGCGGTGACGATGACGACCGGGCGCCCCGTCGACCATGCGTAGTAGGAAGCGGGGACGGCGTAGGCGAGCGACTTGCCCGTGCCCGTCGGCCCCTCGGCCAGTAGGTGCGTCCTCTCCGCGATCGAATGGTCGACGGCGCGAGCGAGCGCTACCTGTCCCGCCCGCGGCTTGTAGCCGGGGAAGACGCGAGACAGGTAGCCGCCCGACTCGAAGACGGCGTCGATGTACCGATCGCGGGAGGGGATCTCTCCCTCTCCCATGGTCGGGGCCTTACAGAGCGAGCGGGTCTTCGACCGCGGGCGCCTTGCCTTCGAGCGTGTCGAGCATTTCGAGCGCCGCGGGGACGCTCGCCTTCGGCAGAGCCTTGATCGTCTTGATCTGGAACTTCACGAGGAAGGCGTCGATCTTCTCTTTCGAGAGCGCCTTCAGACGCGTCACGATCGCGAGCGCGGTCTCGCCGTCGACGACCTCGGCCGCGCCCGCGGGAGCCGCGGCGGTGCCGTTCGTGGCGCCGTTGGCGGTGCCCTTCTCGTGGCTCGACAAATCGGTCGACGCGTCGCCGCTGTTCGCGGCTTTCTTCAAGTCGTGCAGCTTCATCCCCTTGATCGCCGCCTTGTCGGCGTCGGGGATGAGCGTCTCGGGGAGGATCCGGTAGGTCGTCTTCGTGTTCCCCTTCTTGCCGTTGCGCGTGACCTCGAAGTAGTAGGTGTCGAGCCCCTTGTACTTGTCCTTGATCGCGCACAAGTCCTTGAACGTCGGCGCGGTCATCTCGAAGACCTTCACGCACTTCTCGGCGGGCACGTAGACGTTCATCGAAAACTTCGGCGTCGGCTTCACGCCCGCGGCTTCGTCGGCCGGCGTGTGATCGCGGTAGGTGTCTTGCGCCTTGTCCCAGACCAGCTCGCGCACGTGCACGCCGTCGTCGCCGCCGAGGAACGCGCCGACGAACTTGTCGCCGTCGTCCGCGAGTCGAATGAAGATCCCGCCCGAGCCCGCCTCTTCCGCCCTCTTCCTTGCCTGATCCATCGTCGTCATGTCGTGGCCTCTTTCAATGGACAAACGTCCCTTGTTGAACAGCGGTTCCGTGCGGCTCCGTTGCCACGCGGGGGACCGTTGCGGCAAAAGACACTGCCGCATGAGCCACACGAAGGTCAAGCTTTTGTCACCACTTAGACGTTCGGCCGCGGAAAGATCGAGCGATCTTCGCGAGATGAAAAACGTGCATCGCGCACACGAGCGCAGCGCAACGCGCGTCCAGCGTAAAACAAGGGGTCCGCGCTACGCCCGAGGCGCGTGCGGTCTGCAAGTAGCCGCCGCTACCGCCTGAAAACTAGGGCGTCTTCGATGCGCGCGCGGGCGGCATCTTCTCTAAGAGCAGCGGGCGCAAGTGCCGCACGAGCATCGGCCGCGTCTTCGGGTCTCCGACTGTCGTGCCTTCCGTCGATCGGATCCTGAAGACGCCGCGCGCCGCGTCGTCGAGCGCGTGTTCGATCGACTCCTTCGAGAGCTGCGCGTCGACGAACTTCACGGCCTCGGCGAACTTCGGATGCTCGCAGGGGAGCACGCGGTAGCCGCCGTCGGGGTAGACCTGACCGAGCACGAGATCGAGGAACTTCTCGGGCGTGCGAACGCCGAAGCTCTCGGCGGGGAGCATGAAGAGGATCGACCATACGGAGCCGAGCCAGTCGGCCGGGAGCGTGAGCCCGAGCCCCTTGCAGAGCGCGCACGTCACGCTCTTGGGGAGGTCGGGGTGTTCGACGCACGAGCACGGCGTCCACGGCGCGCCTTCTTCGGGACGTTCGAGCGTGGCGTTCGCGCTCGCGGTCGAGACGGCTTCGGGTTGGATTTTCATGAGCGCTTCAGAAGGCCCGCGCGCTCTAGGAGAGAGCGGCGAACAAGTGGATCGAGAACATCGCGAGGAAGGTCCACGGAGAGATCGAGGGCCAAGTAGCGGCCGACGAGAAAACCGAACGTCATCGAGCCCATGCTGAGCGTGGCGAAGTAGCGGTATCTCACGACGCGCGCCCGCCGCAGACGACGCACCATCGGTTGATCCCGCCTTCGACGCGGTGCGGGAGCTTCTTCGGGTCGCACTCGCACTTCGGCGCGCTCTTGGCGAGGTCGCGCGCGAGCACGAGGCATCGGCGCAAGACGTCCTCGTTGCCGACCATCGCGGCCTCGTAGGCGTCGATCACGTGCGCGTGCGCGCTCTGCCATCGCTTCGCGCCGCGCTGCAAGACGTTGTCGAGCGAGTCGTCCGCCCACTCGGGCAATGTGTCGTCGGGCGTGGGCTTGGGGAAGCCGACCTCGTCGCACGCTCGCACGATGCGCGCGCGCATGGCGTCGACGTCGATCTGCGGATCTCTCATGGTGCCTCGGTGAGCGACATCACGTCGACGTAGAGCTTATCCGCACTCGCGAAAACCATCGAGGGGCTTCCCGCCGCGACGAAGGTGACGACGTAGGGGTCGACGTCGGTGCCCGAGCCCGTCGTCGAGGAAGGCGCGACGGCCGCGCCGCCGCTGTAGATCGTGACGCTCGCGCCCGCGGTGATCACGTAGGTCATCACGCACGTCCCGGCGAGCGCCGGGCTCGGCACGTACTCGATGTCGACGGGGCTCGATGCGTTCGTCTGACACGATCCGCTCGTGCCCGCGACGACGTCTTCGCTCCACCCGCTGAACCCGGTGACCGATCCTGACTCGGGGATGAACAGCGAGCCGCTCATGATGCCCGCGGTCCACATGCCCGCCGTGAGGTCGACGGCGACGGGCGCGCCCGTGTCCGGGGGAGGGGGCGGGGCGCTGTCGTGGCCGGCGTCGGCGGGGTGCCCCGCGTCCTTCGGGGGCGCGCTGTCGTGGCCGGCGTCCGGGGGCGGGGGAGGGGTGCCGGCGTCGTGGCC
>Ga0210402_10000594_pt1 | contig 39953 bp, 33 predicted proteins | sample IncBWC7MmetaG_FD_161055 | JGI IMG/M metagenome (GOLD analysis project Ga0210402, IMG submission 161055) | Forest soil microbial communities from Barre Woods Harvard Forest LTER site, Petersham, Massachusetts, United States - Inc-BW-C-7-M | ecosystem: Environmental > Terrestrial > Soil >...
CAATTGCGGGAACTCGGGCTTCGCTGGCTGGCAACCGTCTCGCCTGACCGTGGCTCGTGGGCGATTGTCTGGGAAGCGCTCGACAAGACAACTCCCGGGGACGCGCAACTGCGGGAACTCGGGCTTCGCTGGCTGGCAACCGTCTCGCCTGACCGTGGCTCGTGGGCGATTGTCTGGGAAGCGCTCGACAAGACAACTCCTGGGGACACGCAACTGCGGGAACTCGGGCTTGGTTGGCTGGCGACCGCTCCGCTCGACCATGGCTCGTGGGCGTATGTTTGGGAAGCGCTCGACAAGGCAACTCCTGGGGACACGCACCTGCGGAAACTCGGGCTTGGTTGGCTGGCGACCGCTCCGCTCGACCACGGCTCGTGGGCGTATGTCTGGACGACGCTCGACAAAGCGATACCTGGGGACGCACTAGTGCGGGAACTCGGGCTTCGCTGGCTAGCGAGCGCCGCGCCCGACCATGGCTCGTGGAAGTTTGTTTGGGAAGAACTCTATAAAGCAACACCTGGGGACGCGCAACTGCGAGAACTCGGCCTTGGCTGGCTAACGAGCGCCCCGCCCGACCATGGCTCGTGGGAATACCTGTGGACAGCGCTCCGCAAGGCGATGCCTGGGGACGCACTACTGGAACTCGGACTTCGCTGGCTGGCGACCTCTCCCATGGAGCATGGCTCCTGGACGTATGTATGGGAGGGTCTCGTCAAGGCGGCATATGGGGACGTGCAACTGCGAGAATTCGGTCTTGGCTGGCTCGGGAGTGCCGCGCCCGACCAAGGCTCGTGGGCGTTTGTCTGGATGGCCCTTGACAAAGCAACCCCTGGTGACGCGCAACTGCGAGAACTCGGGCTACGCTGGCTGTCGATCGCCCCGCTGGAGCATGGATCATGGGCGTTTGTCTGGGAAGCGCTCGACAAAGCAACTCCTGGTGACACGCAACTGCGGGAACTCGGGCTCCGCTGGCTGGCTACCGCCCCGCCCGACCATGGGTCGTGGAAGTTTGTCTGGAAAGAACTCTATAACGCGACACCTGGGGATGCGCAGCTGCGGGAACTCGGGCTTCGCTGGCTAGCGAGCGCCCCGCCCGACCATGGCTCGTGGAAGTTTGTTTGGGAAGAGCTCTATATGGCGACACCTGGTGACGTGCAACTGCGGGAACTCGGGCTCCGCTGGCTGGCGACCGCCCCACCCGACCATAGCTCGTGGCAATACGTCTGGACAGCCCTTGACAAATCGACACCTGAGGACGGGCAACTTCGAGAACTCGCGCATCGCTGGCTCAATGCCGCGATTCAACACAAATCCTGGTGGTACGTTTGGATCGAACTTTGGAATCGAACACCCTTAGACGAAGAGCTTTCTGGATTAGGCCATCGCTTCCTTCAGGAAACGTCAGAAACTGACTTCCGTTGGAAGGATGTCTCATCAGCTCTCGAACGTGATGACTCGAACTCCCCGATACTATGGATAAAGGAGTGGGAGAAAAACGAGGATCGTGCAAGGTTGATCCCGATTGGTCGCAAGTTGCTTCACGAGTCGATCGCGCACCATCTGTGGGCGTCCGTGTTCATCCGCATATGGGAGGCTGGAGAGCGTTCCGAAGCGACGCAGCTATTAGGCGCTAAATGGTTGACGCGAAATCCAAACGGACGGCGCGCTGACGATGTCCGGAGGATATTAACGATCAGTTAGTTAGTTATGGTTAAAGTGGGTATTCGAGAATCGAGTGGTTAGAGAATGGGAACTACTGGCCGATCGACAACGCCTTGCGCGGAGAGCCGCACCGAGGAGAGCCGCATCCACCCTACCGCGCCTTCCGCAGCCCGTTCTCGTAACCGGCGTCAACGTCGATCGTCATCATATTTCGCCTCAAGTCAATACCCCGGCCTGGTGAGCGGCCAAGGCCGCGCCGCACGCCGCACTTCCGGGGAAGAGCCGGCGCCGGAGATGCGTCGGTCACCGCTCTTCTGTCGCCCGCTCAAGCGGGCTGCCAACTTGGGGATGCTCGATTTCCCCCGGCTCGAAGCCGGGGGCTACGATCTTAGGCCAGCTTCGCTGGCACAGACGGTCTCCCGCGGACTGGACTCATTTCCGGGGAACCGTCTACGTAGCGCGTTTCCGAAGCTCGTATCGCTTCACCTCTCCGGTGGCGATCTCGGAATCTCGTCGATGAATCGGATCGTCCTGGGACACTCTGCAGTGCCCGCAAAAAGCGCCAGCGCAGAGAACCCTCCGGCCGCGATACGATCTCCCGCGTAACGTCGGAGGAGCACATCCAATGAATACACGTCGCCAGTTCCTCATTCGCGCTCCTCTCGGCGCGCTCGTGGTGGCAGCCGTCGCACGAGGCGAATCCCTGTCGGCCGATCCCCAGACGCCTCCGGTCACGACACCCGGTGCGCCGCCTACGTTCGGCACGGGGGTCGGAGTGGGGCCGGCCGTGACGGCAGCAACGTTTGCTGAAGCGGAGAAGCTGATGCAGGTAACGATGACGCCGGCGGAGCGGCAGCAGGCTGCCGGTTCGTGGCGCGAATCGATGGCGCCCTACCTGGAGCGACGCACCGGTCCGCGGAAAGCGGCCATTTCCCCCACCGAGGCCCCGGCCACACTCTGGAATCCTCTCCTTCCGGGCATTCCTATGCCGCCGTCGCGTGACCGCTTCGTCAGGTCTGCCGGGGACGGCAGGCCGTTGCCGGCAGCCGACGATGCCATCGCCTTCGCCCCGGTGACGCAATTGTCGCGATGGATCGAGTCGCGGCAGCTCACATCCGAGCGGCTCACGAACATCTATCTCAGCAGGATCGAGCGGCTCGACAGCAGGATCCGGGCGGTCATCACCGTGACCAGAGAGCACGCCCTGGCGCGCGCGAAACAGGCGGACGCCGAGATCGCCGCCGGAAATCACCGAGGACCACTCCATGGCGTCCCGTATGGCGTGAAGGATTTGATGGATACGAACGGCATCCCCACCACCTACGGCGCGGAGCCATTTCGCAACCGAATCCCGACGGCGGATTCCGCGGTCGTGCGCAGGCTGAATGACGCGGGGGCCGTGCTGATCGCGAAGCTCTCCCTCGGCGCCCTGGCGCTCAACGACATCTGGTTCGGCGGCCAGACCATGAACCCGTGGCTGCTCGAGGAGGGGGCCTCCGGATCGAGCGCAGGCCCCGGCGCGGCGACGGCGGCCGGACTGGTCGGCTTTTCGGTCGGCAGCGAGACCGGAGGGAGCATCGTCAGCCCGGCAATGCGCTGTGGCGTTACCGGTCTGCGTCCAACCTTCGGCCGCGTGGCGCGCACCGGTGCCATGACGCTCTGCTGGTCTCTCGACAAGCTCGGCCCGATGACGCGGAGCGTGGAAGACGCCATGCTGGTCCTCCAGGCCATCACCGGTCCCGACGCCGGCGATCCTTCGAGCCTTCCCAGCCATTTCGATTTCGATGCCTCGGCGCCCATCGCCGGTCTGAAGGTCGGCTACATGGCGCAATGGATGAAAGAGAGCCCGGCCACGGACGTCGACCGCGCGGCCATGGAAACGATGAAGACGCTGAAGCTGGAGCTCCGCGAGGTGACGCTTCCTGATTGGCCGTACGACTCCCTGATGCCGGTGCTGTTCGCGGAGGGGGCGGCGTCCTTTGAGGAGTTGACGCTCACCGGTCAACTCGGCTCACTCAAGGCGCAGGTGAAGGACGCCTGGCCCAACCTGTTCCGTCAGGCGCGTTTCCTCTCCGCCGTCGACTTCGTCCAGGCCGACCGGTTGCGGCGCAAGGTGGCGCTGGAAATGGCGCGTCTCTTCACGGAGGTGGACATCCTCGTCGTACCGTCGTTACGCGACGAGCAGTTGACCATCACAAACTTCACCGGCCATCCGTCGCTGACACTGCGCGCCGGTTTCATCGAGGTTTCGGAGGCGCGAAGCGACTGGGCTCCCGACCCGGCCCATCCCATCCCCAAGTTCACCCCGCCGCGGCGCGTTCCCCACGGAATCACGATCCTCGGCCGTCTCTTCGAGGACGGCCTCATCGGCCAGGTGGGAGTAGCCCTCGAACAGGCATTCGGCGTCGTCCACGAGCATCCGGCAGGGTTCTCATGATCACGATCTTCAAGAATATGAAAACGCGGCGAAGGGTCATCGCCATCGCCATTGCGGTACTGGGTTTTGGAAGCGCACTGGCGATCTTTCTGACTGCCCCGCCCGAAGAGCCGCCCGCGTGGGATCCGATGCAATCGAAGCAGTACCTCCGGCAATTGGAGATCATCGGGGGTAAGAGCGCGGTGTTCGGGGCTGAACTGCAGCAGTGGCTCTCCAGCCTCTGGCATGGTGAGCGTCTCGCGTTCACGGTGGCCTTCCTCACGCTCGTCGTCGTATCCACCTATTTGTTCGCGTCACGCCCCCTCCCACGCTAACCTGCATTTCTCACAGTCTGCTTGAACCACTTGCGACACCCTTAATCGAGAGTCGACGAGTAACGGTTCCGATGATTCCGGTGAGGTAGAATCGGGAACTGTTTCGAAAAGGAGAACGAACGTGAACCATCGTCTTCTACGCGGGCTCGTTGCGGTTGCTTTTGCGTGTTTCCTGGTCGCCGGCTGCCGCAAGGGTTCGGAACCGGCTGCCACGGCGACGAATCCTCCGGCGGCATCGGCCTCGACCGCGGCATCTCCGGGTGATTCAACGGCTACTTCCGGAACGGACGCGGCGGCGGCTGCTGCGAAGGCGGCGGCCGTGGAATCTGCGCTCAAGGATGACGCCATCAAGAACGACCCCGACGGCCAGTGGGCCATCCAGGCCAAGGCATCATCGTCCTATCAGGATGCTGAAGGAGAGGCGGCATGGTCGGCGAATCAGGCCACCGGAGCACCCAACGTCGAGAGGTACGCTGACGATGGGAAAGCCTGGACCTCGAAGTCCCCTGACGGCGGCATCGAATGGCTTGACTTGACCTTCCCGAAAGCGGTTTTCGCCACGGAAGTGCGAATCCGTGAATCGTGTGGATCGGGCGCGGTCATCAAAGTGGAAGTCTTCGACGACAAGGGCACGCCTCATACCGTCTGGGCAGGAAACGACCCGACCAAGGAGCTGAACTACTTCCCCGTCAAGTTCGACAAGACGACCTATAAGACCGACCGGGTGAAGGTCACACTTGCGACCAATGTCGTGCCCGGCTGGAACGAGATCGACGCCGTCCAGCTCGTCGGCAAGGAGAACTGAGGCGGAAGGAGAAGGCTGGGAAGGCCGGTGATCGCGTCGTCGGTATACTTCGCGGCCGGTGTCGCACCTTCGAACGGGCGTGTCCTCTGGTGACGCGAGCGCCGTCCGCGACCCCTGCCGGGGTCGGTAGTGGCGACGACTCCTAACCGGTGGCGGCGCGTCCTTCGGCGCTTGCCACCGGCTAATCTACGAAACGCCTCCGGCGTGGGGATACTCGTTTCCGCCGGCTCGAAGCCGGGGGGCAAGGGATCTCAGGTCAGCTCCGCCGGCTGTACGACTGGGGATTCCGCTTACGTACCCCGTTTGCGAAGCTCGTATCGCTTCACCTTGCCGGTGGCGGTCTTTGGAATCTCGTCGATGAATCGGATCGTCCGGGGACACTTGTATGGGGCGAGCAATCCCTTCACGAAGTCGCGCAGCTCGCGCGCGGTCGTCTCGTCCGCCGCCACGCCCGGGCGGAGTGTGACGAAGGCCTCCGGTTTTTCGAGGCCATCGTCATCGACCACCGCGATCACGGCGCATTCGATGACCGAGGGATGGCGGATCAGCGTGGCCTCGACCTCCACGGGGGAGACCCAGATCCCGCCGGCCTTGATCATGTCGTCGGTGCGGCCTCCGTGAATGTAGTAGCCCTCCGGATCGCGGGAGTACTTGTCGCCTGTGCGGATCCACTCGCCTTTCAGGGCGGACTTCGTGGCCTCGTGTTTGTTCCAGTAGAGCGCCATCGTCGAGTCGCCGCGGACGATGAGGTCTCCCAATTCGCCTCCCGCAACAGAGCGGCCGTTCTCATCGACGAGGTCGATCTCGTATCCCTCGACGGGCTTTCCGCTCGTCCCCGGGCGAATGTCGCCGCGCCGGTTCGTCAGAAAGATGTGGCAGATCTCCGTCGAGCCGAGGCCGTCGAGGATGTCCACTCCGGTACGCGCGCGCCAACGTTCGAGAATGGCGGCGGGAAGCGCTTCGCCCGCGCTGACGCACATGCGAACCGAGCTGAAATCGGCGGCGGCACCGTCGTCCATCGCTGCAAGCATGTTCGCGTACGCCGTGGGGACGCCGAAGAAGAGCGTCGGACGATATTGACGCACGAGGTCGAAGACGGCGGCCGGCGTAGGACGTCCATCGAACAACACCGCCGAGGCGCCTGCGTGGAAGGGAAAGTATTGGGCGTTGCCGAGTCCGTAGGCGAAGAAGAGCTTGGCCACGCTGAAGCAACGGTCATCCGGCCGGGGTTCCAAAACCGACATCCCGTAGGTTTCGCAGCAGATCCACATGTCGTGCTGCAGATGCACCACTCCCTTCGGCTCGCCGGTCGTGCCGCTCGTGTAGAGGAAAAAGGCCATGGCATCGCGATGCCTCGGCGCATACGCCGGCTGCGCGGCGGCCCCTTCGACACGCGTCCGCATCTCGGCGATGGTCCACACTTCGGTATCGATCGAAGAGAGTGCCGCGGGATCGACGATCCGCGGATCGACCACGGTGATGCGCGCGCCGCAGTCCTCGAGGACATAGCGGAAATCGGATGCCGTCAGGAGTGTGTTGACCGGCACCGCGACCGCACCGGCGGCGATCGTGCCCCAGAATCCGATGGACAGCCACCGCGAGTCCGGCGCAATGAATGCGACCCGTTCATCGCCGCGGACCCCAGCATCGCGGAGAACGGCTGCAAAGCGGCGCACTGCCTCGTCGAGCTCACCATACGTCAACAAACCTTCACCGTCGATGATCGCCGTACGGCCCGCGCGGCCTTCGGCCGTGTGGCGGCCGATGAACCACCGGGCCGCGTTGAACTGCAGAGGAAGCCGGTCGGCCGCGCGGAGGTGCATGAACGTTGCCGCCCCGGAGTCAGTGAGCGTCGGCGTTCAGGTTGCAAAGCGTTTCGGCCTGTTGCCGCAACAACGTCCGCCCGTCTGCATCGGCGGCGTCGTACATTTCGCAGAAGTGCGCGATCTCCGCGGTCGGCGTACCGGACGGAAGGGTTACTCCGTCTTCAGGCTGCTCGGGATCGAAGACCAGGACCTCCTCCCAAATGCTGTCCCGCTTCACCAACTGCGTGTAGACGGCAAGGATCGCTCGCGGAGTTCCGGTGGCCGGACGCGAGTATCCGTCCTTGGTCCGCTTCCACGTTCGCCGGCCTACCTCCTCGATCATGCGCATGAACGCCTCGAGCGATTCACGGGCGCTCTCGCTGACGTCGATGAACTGCAGGCGCGAGATGTAGGTAGGGCGCGGATTGATGGCCACCACGCGGCATCCGCGGACGATTCCGTTCAGCTCGATCTTCAGATTCCGGAAGCGCAGCGTGAACAAGACCCGTTCGTCCGGCTTGAGAGCGGAGAAGGACTGGACGCTCGCCCCTTTCTTCGAAATGTCGATCAAGCTCCCCTGATGGCGGCTGACTCCCACGACGACCATCACGGTCAACTTGAGGCGCGGCTCGCTCCTGCGCTCTGTCGCCAGGCCCAATCTGTGAAGCAGTCTCGTCATGGTCATGCGCCGGCCGGCCGTTGCGCACCGCAGGCCGTCTCCCTCCGCGGCACAGTGTAAAGCAGCCGCTGCCGTCTGCAATGGACGCGATCATGGCATCGCCGCCGGCGGCTGACGCGCATTTCTCACACTTACACTGGAATCGTCGTCACCCTGTTACTCGTCGAGAGCCTTCTCCCACAGCGCTTTTCAGCTGGGGGAGAAGGACTCTCGACGAAGGGCGTTGCAAGGGTTCAGACAAAACTAAGAAATGACGGCTGACTATTCGCGCGAAGCGCAGCGCGCTCACTTCGGTTTGCTGGTCTGGGCCGGCTCCGACGTCGAGAATAGCGAGGTGTTCCCGTCTTTGTCCGTGGCGTTCACCAGCGTTCGCGTGGAATCGGTCATGCGCTCGACGAGGACGCGGAACGTCCCGTCATATTCAGGCGTGAGCGAACGGACGAACCTGGCCGTGATTCGGCCGGTGACCATCCCGGCGTAGACCTCGACCGTGGTCCCGCTGCAGGCTCTCCCGAAGAGTGAGCGCAGGCCGCCGGGAACGATTTCGAATCCTCCGATGACGGGGACGGCGATGCCGCGGTTCACTGCCGAATCGTCGTAGGCGCAGCCGCCCGCTCTGGCCGACGACGCGCCGCCGGTACTGCCGGTGGGCGTTCCGACTGAGACGAACTCCGCCTCGCTGATGCGATTTCGCGAAGGCCGCGCCTCTCCTTTCGGATCGAACAGGATTGCCGTGCCGGAGATGTCCTCAAACCGGTCGTGGAGAAGACTGTTGCCCGATGCCCCACCGCGGATCACGATGCCGTCCGAAGCGTGGAGGATGGCCGTGTTCATGATCTGAGCATTCGAGGACTCGATGACGAGTCCGGTGGCGCGGCCGGCAATGGTCACTGTATCAAGGTGCAGATCGCCGGCGTCGCTGATGATGCCCGTCCCGCCGGCGGGACCAGGAGTGCCGTCAGGATGAAGGCCGATGAGAAGATTTCTCGCGCTCAGCGCCGCTCCCGCCCGCACGGCGGTGCCGGCGGACTGAATCGCCATCGAGGCGATCGTCGTTTCCGCCGCCGTCGCCAACGCCTCTCCCGTGCCTGCAACGTCCACTTCGAGCTCGGGCCGCTGTTCTTTGGCGGCGGTGCGAGGGCGTGCCGGATCGGTTGCCATCCAGGCCGTTCCGTCGAGCGATGTGCCGCCGTCGGTCACGCGCGGCAGCGGCGTCGCGCAGTGAATCGTCCACCACGGCTGCTGTTCCGCCCCCGCTGCCGGGAGAAAGCGCATGGCATTCGGACCGGCAATGGCGTTGGCATTGCGAATGAACTGGCGCAGCGAGCCTTGGCGGCTCCGCCCGCCGGAGGTTTCGCCTATATCGCCCGCGCTGTCGCCGGCATTGTCGACGACGTTGAAGCTGAAGCCGAAGGATGCCGTGGCCCGGACCGCCGGATCAGTGGTGTCCACCCGCGCCAGATGTTTGGACGTCGACAATTTCCTCGGATCGTCCGATTGCGAGGCCCAACGGCCGCCGACGCACGGGCCTGCCGCCGTGCGCGTGACCGGCGCCCCCGATCCGTCGGAGCAAAGCTCGCCGGCCGCGCCGAATGTCTGTTCCGCCCAGACCGAATCCGCGGCGGTGCCCGTGTTCAACCTGCCGGCCGGCGCGATTGTGAGGGAATCGACGGCGATCCAGTAGACCGCCGGAGCAAGTCCATCGAAGGAGAATCTCCCCGCGGCATCGGTGCGCGTCTCTCCTGCACGGACGTCGGCGTCGTCGGGGAAGCCGTTGCCATCGTCGCGCCATGCAATCACGCGGACCCCTGCAAGCGGCGGCGCTCCCTCGATGCTTCCGGCAGCATGGACATCCTCAGCCACGTTCCCTTGCAGCCCGGCCGCGGCCCGAGAATGCGCCAGTTTGGCCGGGAACCCATCGAGCCCTGCCGCATTGACCGCGGTGGCGCGCCAGTAGAAGTCGCCATAGGGAAGCGCGCTCGTCCGCCACGAGGTCTCACGGATCCCGGTGGCCCTTTCAACTAACTGCGTGGCATCGGCGTCGCGATAGATCTCGATGGTGTAGGAGGTGGCGTCGGGAACGCTCGTCCAACGGAAGCCGGATTGGAGCGTTGCCTCTGCCGCCGGCTCAACCAGCGCCGGTGCCGGCAGCAGCTTCTGCGGAGGCTCAGGCGCCTTCCCCTGCTCGACCTGCGTTCCCATCCCGGCGGCGACGGCAACGTTCTTCCCCGCTGAGGAGACGACTGACGAACCGCCGTACACCATCACCTGCGCCTTGGCGTCGGACGCCTTCCGGCTGCGTGTGGCCACAGGGCGGTCTCCCGAGGCGTTGTGACTGATCGATGTCCCACCGATGACGACGTGGAGCTCGGAGGTCGCTTTCTTTTTCGGATGGCTGGCGACGTCGACCTGTCCGTCGATGATCTCGATGGTCTCGCTGACGGGTCCGCGCTGCGCCGGTTTCATCTCCTTGAGAAAGAGGAGAGAGTTCTCGGTCATGGTCAGATGCGAGCCATCGTCGAACTTGAGATCTGCGGAGGACTGCTCGAAGGTCCTGACGCCGTCGTTTTCCTTGAGCAGGTCGCCCTCGTGCGCCGTCGCCCATGGCTGAGGGTCCGGTTTGGCGTCGACGCGCCGGGCCACGCGGTCGACCAGCGCGTTTCTCTTCGGCAATTGCCGGGAGACGATCACCCGGATTCGCGATCCCGGCTGCAGATGCCTGGGATCGTGGATCTGCGGGTTGAGGCGCAGGTTCTCCGTCCAGAGCGACGGAGAGCCGAGGTAATGAATGGTGATGCCGATGAGCGTATCGCCCGGGCGGACGGTGTACCAGGCCACGGTATCCCCCGCGCGAGGAGGCGTTTCGCCAGGCGTTTGGGCGGACGCGGTGATGGCGATCAGAAAGAGGACGGCGGCGAGGGCGACTGTTTTTCGTTCAGGCATCGGCGTTCGATAGTGAAATGGTTGGCACGTACATCGGATCGGCGCGCTTCGTCGCCGTGCGCCGAGCCGTGTGCGTTGGGTTGAGTGTGAACTTCTGCTCCGAGGTCATCCGGCGCAGCAACGCTACCAGCTCTCCGGGGCGTGAGAGACGTTCCGCCGGATCCTTCGTCAGCATTCTCATCACCGTGGTTTCCAGCAGGATGGGAGTCAGAGGATTCGCGGCCGTCGGCGGCGGCGGATCATACCGGAGCGTTGCTTCGAGCGTCTCTTTCATGCTCGGCCGGTCGAAGGGGGCGAATCCGGTCAGGCACTCATAGAGAGTCACGCCGGCGCTGAACATGTCTCCCGCCGGCAGCGAACCGCGGCCCGCGATCAGCTCCGGTGCCATGTACCCGGGCGTGCCGAAGACCATGCTGAGCTCCGTAAGAGCACTCAACAGCTCGGCGATCCCGAAGTCGGTGACCTTGACCGTTCCGTCCCACGAGATGAGGATGTTGGCCGGTTTGATGTCGCGATGGATGACATGGGCGCCGTGCGCCGCTTCCAGCGCCTGGCCCAGCGCCAGGCCGACCACCAGCGTCTGTTCGATCGAAAGGGGTTGGCCGTCGATCTGACTGTCGAGACTCACGCCGTCGACGAACTCCATGGCGATGAACGCCGAATCGCCCGACTCCTCGACGTCGAAGACGGCCACCACGTTCGAGTGATGGAACTGCGCCACCGTGACCGCTTCGCGAATCAGCGACTCGACCAGGTTCCCCCGCTCCGGCGCCGGAACGTCATCACCGAGCCGGATGGTCTTGAGCGCCACCGGCCGCTGGAGCTTCGGATCCCAGCCGCGGAACACCGTCCCCATTCCCCCCTGCCCTACCACTTCCAGCACCTGATAGCGGCCGAGAAAGACGTTCCCGAGCTCCTCCCGTGCGTGCACCCGTTTCTGCAGCAGATCGAGCGAGGAGCGCAGCCGGTCGATGTCGGTGCCGTCGCCGGCGGGGAGGAAGCCCATCTCGCTCTGCGCTTCGAGCAGGTCGCGCAACGGCCGGACCACCGCGAACCAGGCGGCCACGGATAGCGCGGCCACGAGGAGGAGCGCGGTGATGACGGCGAAGAGCGATCTCTCCCGCAAGTTGTGCGCGATCGCTTCCGCCACCGTCGCCGGCTGCGTCGAGACCACCACCCACGGCGTCCCATCCACCGGCGCGTAGGCCCCCACCGCCACCGCCCCTCCCGCCGCGGGAAAGCGCCCGGCCCCTCGGACCCGGCCGGTGGCGGCGATATCCAGCAGCGACGGGGGGATGTTGGCCACCGCTGCCGGATTTCCGACGACCGCATGCCGGCTCCGGTCGATCAGAACGCGGAGCGCCTGTTCGCCAAGCTCGGAGGAGTGGAGATCGTCTTCGAGGGCGCGGGCATCGAAGATCGTCGTGGCTTGCCCGCCGTTCGTCAGCGGCCGCACGATCGACAGCCATGGACCGCCGCCCTCCGAATGGATCTCGATGCGCTCCCGCTGCGGATTCGCCACGATGGCCTGGATGACGGAAGCGGCCGACTTTTTCTGGCCGCGAAAGATCTCCGCTCCGGCGGGATCGCGGAGGACGACCGCCACGAGATCACCGCGCGATTGCAGCAGGCTCCGCACCGTCTCTTTCGCCGCCGCCGAGGATGGATCGTTCTCGACCTCCGGCGCCGCGACGAGAGCATCGATCAACGTCTCCCACGCCGAAACCGTACTGCTGATCCGGTCGGCCCCCGTATTCGCCGAGAGCGCATGCGTCTGCAGCACCTGCGACGTCATGGCCTCACGATTGAGATCGGCGAAGCGGAATGAAACGAGCGCGAGCGGAATCAGCCCCGCCGCCGTAAGCGCAATGATGATGCGTCCGAGAAAGCCGATCTGGAGCCCTCGGCGAGGTTTGGGGGTCGTGTCGGATGGACGCATCAGTCTGCTAATGGTAGTCGGAGCAAGCTAGACTGCGAGGTTTTCGCGTCCGCGGGCAGTCGAATCGTCAGCGGCGCGCCGCAAGTGCGGCCACCATGGCCAGGCCGATGACTGCGTACAACACGCGGTACCGTGCCTGCAGACGGCTGACGCTCGCGTAGGTGAGACCCTCCTTGAGAGTCTCGTTCGACCAGTAGAGTTGTACGGGATAGAGGGCGGCAAGGGCCGCGAGGGGGAGCGGAAGAAGCCGCTGGAGGGCCAGCAGAAGCAGGAGGGCGTGCGCCAGGGTGAAGAGGACCAGACTCGCGGCGAACGTGCGGCGCGGGCCGAAGTTGACCGCGTTCGTCCTGATGCCATTGACGGCGTCACCCTGATAGTCGCGAGTCTCCTGGGTCAGGTGGCCAGCGGCGAAGATGAGCGCGAAGAAGGTGGCGATGGCGACGCCGCGGCTGTCGATGGTATGGCCCAGTGAGTAGCCGAGGAGGAAGTGCAGGACACCGCCGGCCAGATGAGCCATCGAGTTGAGGAGCGGCCTCCCCTTCCAACTGAATCGGGGGAGGGAGTAGAGGGCGCTCAGTGCGGCAATTCCCAGCGACAGGCCGAGCGTGATCGGACCGAGACGGCTGAAGAGAAGAAGACTCAGGACCAGCAGGCCGGCCGTCAGGACGCCCATCTCCCTGCGCCCGACACCTCTGGCCGTGAATACGCGGGCGGCCTTGTTCGCGTCGGCGAGATCGGTGGTCAGGCCGGACCAGTCATTGAGCATGAAGATGTGCGACACCAGCAGGACGTTGGCGGCCATGAGAGTGGCCAGCGGAGCGATGTCCTGCACTCCCGGATGGCGGATGGCGAAGGCGGCCCCGAGCAGGGGCGAGCCCTGGAGAACGAGGATGTCTTGCGGGCGCAGGCAGGAAAGATAGCGAAGCGCCGAAGCTTTAGCCTCCGTGAGGGTGACCGGGGTGTTCATATTCGTCGTAGAGCCTTAGCCACAGCGCGTACCCCACATCCTCGGACCAGTAGTATCGGGAGACCGTCGCGGTGAGGTCGTTATGGTAGAGGAGCGGCGGATTCATTCGTAGGAGAGCAAAGTCGTCGCGGGCAAGCTCGCGCAGCACCGCGCGGATGAGTGTCGGGTCGGGGGTCATCTCGTGCCCCAGCATCCGGACGAGGGACACCCAGATCTGCTGGTCCGGAACGTCCGTGCGCATTCGTGACTCGGGCAGTTCCAGCGCGCAGCCGGCGCTGCGCAGATCGGTCAGGCGCAGGATCGGGATCAGCGGCGTCTTTCGATAGTAGACCCAGACGCGATCGTCATCGACGACCGGGCGAAGCGCTTCACAAAGTGCACGGCCGGCCGTCGGCCGCACGTCGGCCAGGAGCAATAGCAGGTGCATCTGGATGACGATGTCGGCAGGGTTCGGATCGCGGCCCGGATCGAGGCATTGGTAGGCTTCCCGCGGTGCGAGCCACGAGCGGTAGAGGCCCTCGCGCGTGCGATATCGGCCGATGGTTGCCAGTGCGGACGTCAGCCGGCCGCGGTCCGGATCGGGAGCGACCCGCCAGACGAGAGCTGTGTCGTCGGTATCGGGTGTGATGGCGCAGCCGAGCGTCCCGATGCCGGGACCATCGGGCAGACCGTGGTAGCGCACTAATCCGCCGGCCTCGATCTGGCTGGTCAGGTGCCGGCGGGCTGCATGCAGGCTCTCTTCGAGACCGCTGGTGGCAGCGAGAGGATCGAGCAGGTCGATGAGGAGGGCGGTCAGAAAGGTGTTCATCTCCGGGCGCGGCTCATGAAACCGCGTCTCGCTCGTGTAGGCAGTGAGCCAGTAACCCTGCGCCTGCTGGTGCTCGCGAATTCGTGCTGCAGCCGTCCTGAAGTCATCGTTGAGGTCGGCGGGCAGCTTTGCCTCCCCTGAGGCGACGCCCGTGGCCGGTGGCATCCGCACGGTCAGCGTGCGTTCCTCGAGGAAGTGGTCCTCCCTCTTACCGACGGCCCAGGCGAAGGCGGTCAAACGGTGTTCGCCGGGAGCGAGGGTGGCGGTGTCGAGCGGGATGCGCCAGCCGGCGGGACTGGCCGTGTGCAGCGTACGGCGGACGTCGGGCCGATCGATAAAGGCGCTGGTGGCGATGGTCTGCCGCCCGTCGATCGTGACTGCCACTTGCAAAGGCGTCGCATCCCCGGCCAGTGCCCACCCGGTGGCGGAGGCATCCTGACCGGCGGTCACCGTGGAGGTCGCGCGGCCGCCGCTCTCGATGGCATCGAAACTCCCGCGCATCATGACCGTCAACTCCGCCGGCGCCATGCCCTGCTTCAAAGACGCGATGAAGGGTGCATTCCGCCAGTGCCATGCAGCCTTCATATCGTGCACTTGCCAACCGTGGTCCGCGGCGTAGATGGGGAGGTCGATCGAGCCCGAGTACGAGAAGGCGCCGATGGCTTCGATGACGACGGAGACGCCGATCGCAATCAGGAAGCACACGCGTCCGATGCCGCGCTGCGCGGCAACCACCGGCACCAGCATCCAGATGAGAAACGGAAGCAGGTCGGTCATGTAGCGCGGTCCCCAGGAGAGGCCGCCTCGCCAGTCGGCCTTGGCGTAGAGCACGATCTGGATGACGACGCCAATGCACATCGCCAGGGTGAGGCCCCGCTCTTCGCGGATGCGCGGCAGGTACCGCCAGGCCAGCACCAGAAAGAGCAGAAAGGGTGAGAAGATGAGCAGACCCCGCGTCGGGCTGACCAGCAAGCCGCCTACTCCCGGAAGCAGAGGATGCTCGAAGAAGCTGGCGTGGCCAATCACGCCATAACCGCCTTCCACGGTTCCGGCCACACGGAGGTTGTAGAGCAGCACCAGGACCATCGGCAGCGCCGCGGCCGTGGCGAGCAGCAGAGCCAGGCGCCGGCTCGCCCAGAAGAGTCCGTAAACTCCGAGCGCTGCCGCGAGGATGACATCGGGTGGGCGGTTGCCGGCGATGAGTCCGAGCAGCAACCCCGCCGCAAGCGTCCGCGGCACGGTGCACGGCCCGGCAAGGAGCAACAGAGCGGCGATCACAAGGAGCTCCGCCATCCCCTGCTGCCACAAGGCCTGGCTGCTGATCACCCAGGTGGTGGTGCCGAAGGCATAGGCGAGGGTGAGCAGCAGCGCCGTCGACACCTTCGCCCGACGACGCAGCAACAGGTAGAGGAGCGAGGCGGAGAGCGCCGCCAGGAACGAGGCCGTGAGCTTCTCCATCACCTTCGCGACGTAGTCCAACCGCGCATCCGTCCAACCCCGAAGGTGCAGGTAACCAACCGCCGGAACGTAGAGCGGCGTGATGAGAAGCGGCAACACCACGGGGTATACGGAGATGATGTGACCGTTGGGCACATGCACCATCCAGTAGGCCGTATCGCCTCGCCCCTGAGCAGTGACCTTCGCCACCGGATCGAGAAAGATGGTGTGGTGCCGCAGGATCGCGAATGGCAGGTAGCGCGCCGGGTAGGTATCGCCGGCAGTGATCGCCCGCAGGTTGGCGTTGTAGACCATGAAGCAGCAGAGCCCGATCAGAAGGCTCACCCACAACCGGTCGCGGCCACGGACCTCAGTCTCGGGATGAGCAGGCGTCCCGCCTGCGGGCGGGGTCATGGAGTCGTGCTCATTCAGCGGATTTCGTGCGTCATCCTCGCTCTCTGCAAGGGGTCACGGGGACGAAGCCAGAGACTACTACAGCCCGCGCGAGGAGATGCATGGAAGGTGATGCATCGCAGGTTTGGCCAGTTAGCGGCACGAAGACAAACGCGCAGCCGCGGGAGGCTGAAAGAAAGAGGCAAGCTACGTTGAGTGTGCGGACTTCCCCGCTACCCCAACGGGAGTCACGCCGGCCCTCGCTCGGCTGCGCGCGAAGGCGCGCTCCACAATCCAGCCCCGCGCTCGGCGTAGCGCGAGCGCGGGGTAAAGAGGGTGTCGCCAATTTGCCGGCCGCGGAGGCGGCCGGGACAAACCGCGCCCAATTCACATCGGAGGCGCGATCCGCACAGCCTTGTGGCGGCCGCCTCCGCGGCCGCACTTCATACCCAACCGATACCCCGCGCTCGCGCTACGCCGAGCGCGGGGCTGGATTGTGCGTGCGCGCCTCCGCGCGCAGCCGTACTCCATAGGATGATCTCAGTGGCTTATCTCTCCCCGCCCGTCCGGCCATTTGCACGTGATGATTCCAGGAAGCTCGGTGGTTGGGCTGACGCCGGCCTGTTCGTGCCACGAATGACGCCGCGTGGTGTCTACGTCATTGTGCTCGCCGTGAGACGCCACGAATCAGTGTGAAAATGGGGGAAGAAGATGCCTGATCCGACGTACCACACGAACTCCCCGGAGTATGGCCCTAAGAACCGTGAGGTCTATCACAACAACAACAACTGCCCCGAGGGCAAGAAAATCCAGGAGAAACACCGCGAACCAGGAACGGACGGCAGGCCGCTGTGTAAGGAGTGCTGACGGCGGCGCCGTAGACGGAGCGAGCAGCGGCGAGCACATCGAGTCGTCTGCCTGTCCCCCTTGGTTCGCCGACGGTGTGGCTGGCGTTGGTCCGCGAGGCGGCGTCCGGACCCTTCGCCGCGTATGATACGCAGCGCCCCCGGCCGCTGCGCGCCGGATGGCATCACCTCCTGAACTGAATGACCCGTCGCTCCGTGAGCTCGCCGAACCCAGACCGCCGATGAGGCCCCCCCTTCGATTTCCACCGCGTCTCTCCGTCATCATTCCCTGCTACAACGATGGCGACTATCTGATCGACGCCGTGGCCAGCGTCGAGCGCAACGCCCCCGAGGCGGAGCTGATCGTCGTCGACGACGGCTCGACGCAGCCTGGAACGCTCGCGGTGCTGGCCGCGCTTCGCAACGCAGGGCATCGCGTAATCGAACAGCCTCACTCCGGTCTCTCCGCGGCCCGCAACCTCGGGATCGCCGCATCCGCCGGCGACTACGTGCTGCCGCTCGACGCCGACAACCGCCTTTTGCCCGGGTTCGCCGCGGAGGCGGTAGCGTTGCTCGATGCCGATCCCGCCGCCGGCGTGGCCTACGGCGATCGCCGCGAGTTCGGCGCGCGGAGCGGCGACGTCACCGTGCCGGAGCTAGATCTGCCGAGAATGCTCTGGAGCAATTACATCGACGCCTGTGCCGTCGTGCGCCGCGCGGTCTGGACCGACGTCGGCGGCTATGACGTCGCCTTCCACGACTGGGAAGACTGGGATTTCTGGCTTGGCGCGGCGGAGCGCGGCTGGCGATTCCTTCATCTTCCGCGGCCCACGTTCGAGTACCGAATCCGTCCCGACTCGCTGCACCAGAGGTTCCTGCGCCGGGACGACTACCCGTCGACGCTGCGCCGCCTCTACGACAAGCATCGCCATCTCGTGTCCGAGCACGCCGCCGGGATCCTCATCGCCGCGCACGTCGAGCGGCGCCAGCTCTTCAGAGATACGGAAGCGTTGCTTGCGTCCCGCGACGCCATTCAGGCGGAAATCGACCGTCTGGCCGCCGGCACGCGAGAGCAGACCGCGGCGCTGCAGGAGATCGTGGCCGCACGCGATGCCGAGCTGGCCTCGGTCAAGTTCGTCCTGCAGGCTCGCGAAGAAGAGCTGGCCGCGCTGCGAAACCTGCGGCTCGCCAACATACCTCCCGGGGCCGTAACGCCGACTGAGGCTCCGTTGACGAATGCCACGCGGGTGTTCACGATCGTGGCCCGCAACTATCTCGCCTACGCACGCGTGCTCGCGGCCAGCCTGGCACGCCACAATCCCGGTACCCGCCTGCACGTCGTCGTTCTCGACGATCCGGACCGCACCATTTCACCCGAGCCATCGTTCGAGATCATTCACGCGGACGAGCTTCCGTTCGACCCTCCATCGGATCTCCACACCATGGCCGCGATCTACGACGTCACCGAGCTGGCTACGGCGGTGAAGCCGTGGGTGTTCGCGCACCTTTTCGGCCGCGGCGCGCTGGTGGCGATCTATCTCGATCCTGATATCGAGGTCTTCGACTCGCTCGGGCCTCTCGAGCCGTGGTCGCTGGAGCACGGGATGCTCCTGACGCCTCACGTCACCGAGCCGCTGCCGCGGGATGCCATGCGCCCGGACGAGCCCGACCTGCTGCTCGCGGGCATCTACAACCTCGGCTTTCTCGCTCTGTCCGCGGAGGCGGCCACGACGTTTCTTCCGTGGTGGCGCGAGCGGCTGCGGCGTGATTGCCTCAACGACCCGAGCCGAGGACTGTTCGTCGACCAGCGCTGGATCGATTTCGCGCCGGCGCTCTTCCAGCCGGGGATCCTCAAAGATCCCGGATACAACGTCGCCTACTGGAATCTGCCGCATCGTGAATTGACGCGCGACGGCGCCCGCATTCTGGTGAATGGCCAGCCGCTGCGCTTCTTCCACTACAGCGGCTTTTCTCCGCACGCGCCGCACCTTCTCTCGAAGCATCAGCATGCAACGCTCCGCATCCGCCTGAGCGAGAGACCGCTCCTGGCCGAGCTCTGCGAGCGCTACGCCGCCGCGCTGGAGGAGACAGGCCTGGCCGGATGCCGCGCGTTGCCGTACGGTTTCGCGGCGACCGCCGGAGGACTGCCTCTCGACGCGCGGGCGCGCAAAGCGCTCCGCCGCACCTATCTCGAGGACGAGGCGGGCGGGCGCGCGCCGTCGTTTCCGAATCCATTCTCGCCCGCCGGCGCCGCCGACGCCGTCCAGCGCCTGATGAGGCCCTCACCGCATGCGCCCGGCGTCCCCGCCTATCTCGGCGAGATCTGGAGCGGGCGCGCGGACCTGCGCATTGCCTTTCCGCGCATCGAGTCCGCCGACGCGGAGCGATTCCTCGACTGGGTGCGGACGCAGGGCGTAAACGAGCACGACATTCCTCCGCAGCTCATTCCTCCCCACACTCCCGAGGTCCGGACGGCCGGAAGTGTCCGGAAGCTGACCCCGGGCGTCAACGTGTACGGCTATGCCTTCGCCGAAAGCGGCACCGGGCAGATCGTCCGCGCGGTAGTGGCCGCGCTGGCCGCGGAAGGGATTCCGTACGCGGTCGTGCCGTTCACGCGCACGATCAGCCGGCAGCAGCACCTGTTCCTCGATCTCGGCGCGGCTGCTCCGTCGTTCGACACAAACCTGATCTGCGTCAACGCCGACCAGCTCCCGCAATTCTTCGAGAGCATGCGCGGGCAACTGCTGCCCACGGCGCGCAACATCGGTCTCTGGGCGTGGGAGGTCGAGGATTTTCCTTCCGCGTTGGCCGGGAGCGAGCGTTATCTCGACGAGGTCTGGGGCATCAGCAGCTTCACGGCCGCGGCACTGGCCCGCACCCTCACGAAACCGGTCCGCGCGTTCCCGCTGCCGGTCGTGGTTCCGGAAGTACATCGGCGCACACGCGCCGATCTCGGGATGCCGGAGGGCTTCCTGTTTCTCTTCTGCTTCGACTACGACAGCGTCTTCCGCCGTAAAAACCCGCTCGCGGCCGTGGCCGCATTTCGGCAGGCCTTCCCTGATCCCATCGACGCCCGCGCCGGCGTGGTGCTCTACATCAAGACCACCAATGCCGAACGGCACGCCGCGGAAGACGAAGCGCTGCGCGCCGCCGTTGCAGGCTGCGCGAACATCGTCATCCGCGACGCGTACGTCACGAGCGACGACTACTTTTCGATGCTCGATGCCTGCGACTGCTATGTTTCCCTTCATCGTTCGGAGGGTTTCGGGTTGACGGTGGCGGAGGCGATGGCCCTCGGCAAGCCGGTCATCAGCACGGCGTACTCGGCGACGCTCGAGTTTGCGAACGAGTCGAATAGCTTTCCGGTGCCGGCGCGGATCGTCGACGTTGGCGATGACGCGCCGCCCTATCCGGCCCAGTCAGGCTGGGCCGACCCCGACGTCTCCGCCGCCGCGGAGCAGATGATGCGCGTCTACACCGACCGCGGCGCCGCGGCAGCGGTGGGTGCCCGCGCCCGCGCCGACATGGATGCGCTCCACGGGCCGCCGGCGCGCGGCCCGTTGCTGCTCCGACTGCTGGACGGGAGCCGCCGCACGCATCGGGAGTTTGCCGACCGCAATCAAACGCGGCCGGCGGAGGGGACAATGGATCCGATTCAACCGTCATCCGTCAACGAGACCGATCCCTTCGAAGCGGCGTCCTTGGCGGTGGAGTCGCTCCTCGTATCTCCACGTCCGAACCTCCCCTCGCGGATGCAGCGCCTCATGACCCCGTTGCGCCGCCTGGTGCTCCGCTGCATCCGCGTTTATTGGGTGCAGCAGCTCGCCATCGACCGGGCCCTCCTAGCCGCGATGCGCACGCTGCGCCACCAGTCACACAACGAGACCGCCCCGCACGCGACGATGCTTCAGCAGCAGAGAGCCGCTCAGGAGCGGATGGCCGCCGAGACCGCTCGCATGCGCGAGGAGCTAACCGAGCTTGCAGGCGAGATGCGCGCACTGCACGAGCGCATCGGCGCCGCCCCTGCTCTCACTCCCCCGCCGGCGCGGACGAAGGCTCGTCCGGACGGTGATCGAGACCCACGCCGCGAAGAGCGGCAGGCAGTGGAACCGTAGCGGACAAACGGGAGTGTGCGCGCCTGTGCGCGCCACGGCCGGTCTGCATCGACATCTCGTATACTGACAAGTTGGGAGCGAGCAACCATCATGTTTGAAAACATTCTTCAACCAACGCATCTCATCCTGGTTCTCGGAATAGCGATGATCTTCTTCGGACCGAAGAAGCTCCCCGAGCTCGGCCGGGGCCTTGGAGAGAGTATTCGGGGCTTCAGGGACGCGATGCGCCAGGATCACGGCGAACCCAAGGACGAAAAGAAGGACTCCTAGAGCATTTGCGTCCTCACCCGAGCCTGCTGTCTCCGATCGAGTGAACACCCTCCGGCGAGCAGACTGAGAAGCGGTACCAGTCCACGGGCAATTCGGGGCGCGGAAGACCGAATACCTCGACGACGATCGCCTTCGAACGTCTCTTCCACTTCGAGACCGACTGCTGGGATGTCCACGTCGCTTTTGCATGGAAGGCGTATCCGCGGATGACGCAGATGAAGCCGTCATCCATCTGTGCCTATCTGCGCCATCTGCGGATGAAGCGTTTCATCAGCCGGCGTCTGCGCGCGGCCTTCTGCTTCACGCCTCAGGGCCGCCGGCTCGATAGTTTCTCGTCGAGGTATACGCAAGAACGCAGGAGAGAACGGTGGCCAAGGCACCGAAGGACAGATATAACAGGACCGCCTCGACCCTATGCCGGAGACTGATCGCCGCAACGGTCATCAGGCCGATGCTCAGAGCCGCGCAGCTGCCGCTGACCAGTGCCATGGCCGGATCGTGGTCGCTCTCTTTGGAGAGTAGGAACAACGAGCCGCTGAATGCAAACAGGAGTGCGGTAAGAATCTGCCCGCTCACGCGAAGTGCCGGATAGTGCGGCTGACCGAGCAGATTGTTTGCGAGGTATGCCTCCCAGGCCAGATCGACATTGTTGGCGCCGACGCGGAGCTCCTCGTATTGCCGCGACCACCCGCCGAGAGTGACCAGAAAGCTCTGGTTCGCCATGATTCGGAGGTCGACGATCGCCGCCGCGATGACCGCGGCCCAGACGATCAACGCTGCGAAGGGAGTCTTCTCGATGTGAGAATGGCCTCGGCCGAAGGCGCCCTGCAGCAGCGCATAAAGAATCCCTCCGACCAGTACGAACTTCAACGAGAAGAGAAGATGTTCGTGCTCGATGCGGTGGCCGATCTCAGCGACGACGTTGTCGTGCTCTTTGTCGAGAAACTGCCTGGCGTTGTCGTCGAGCCTGTTCCACTCCGCGACCGAGGTGGCCGGAATGTGTGCCTGCGATTCCTTACGGTCTCCCGCACCGAGCACCCCTAGGACGTCGACCGACAGCAGGACGACGAGGATCGCCAGAAGTCCGAAAGCAGCTTTCTGCAGGGCAAACCGGCGATCGGTACGTGATTCCATTTTCCGAGTATTGCTTCGCCACCCGCCGGGGTCAAGGAATACTCCCTGGGAGCGCTGGCGTCTCGCCGCAGGGTTCCCGCGAATGTCACGCGCATACCGGGTAAGGCTTATCCGCAGATGACGCAGATGTACGCAAATAAAACCCCCGTCTTTTGATCTGCCTTTGTCTGCGTCATCTGCGGACAAGCCTCTTCGTCAGCCACCCGGCCACGCCATCGCCTCGGCGAACCCCGGCAACGCCGCCGACAGCTCCTCGATGTGGGCGCTGGCGATGCCGTCCAGCTCCCGCTCCAGCACGCCGCTGACGGTGGTCTCCTGCTGGTCTGCCCGATACTCCAGCATGTCGATGTGATGCCGCGGCAGACGGACGCGCAGCGTCGCGCTCCGGATCGCCTGCGGCAGGATGCCGTCCGCCTCGTCCCCCGAGCGCCTCTTCGATGACGTGCATCGGCCAGATCTCCAGCGCCTTGGCCATCATCTCCGCCCGCGGAAACCACTTCCCGAGCGGCGTCGTCCACAGCTCGACGTCACCGTTGTCGATAGCCTCGGACATCTGACGATGCGTCCAGCCGAGGAGCCCCTCCGCCTGCATAATGCTGACATGCGGCCGTGGCTGTAGGAAGATGTGACGGATGCGGAAGATGAGGTCGGGTTCGAGCATGGGTCAGAGCGCGATGGTGCTGGCCAACATCAGGGAACAGCGATGAAACTCCTCCCCGCCGTATTCGAGGAGCGAGAAATCCGTCGTGTCTACGACGAGAAGACGGAGACCTGGTTCTTCTCCGTCGTGGACATCGTTCAGGTGCTGACGCAGCAGCCCGACTATCAGTCAGCCCGAAAGTACTGGAACAAGCTCAGAGAGCGCCTTCGCAAGGAGGGAAGTGAGTCGGTGACAAATTGTCACCGACTGAAACTGCCTGCCGCCGACGGCAAACGCTACCTCACCGACGTCGCACCCGCGGAGACCCTGCTGCGCCTTGTGCAGAGCGTTCCAAGCCCCAAGGCCGAGCCCATCAAACTCTGGCTCGCCAAGGTGGGCTACGAACGGATGCAGGAAATGTCCGATCCTTCGAGAGCGCTGGATCGTGCCCGGGAGACGTGGCAGAAGCACGGGCGCAGCGAAAAGTGGATTCAGCAGCGCATGACCGGCCAGGAAACACGGAACAAGCTTACCGACTACTGGGCCGATCACGACATCCGCAAGGGCGAGGAATTCGCCATTCTCACCAACGTCATCCATCAGGAATGGTCCGATGTAACGGTCGCGGACCATAAGGCCATCAAAGGTCTGAAGAGCCAGAACCTGCGCGACCACATGAGCGAAGCCGAGCTGATCTTCACGGCTTTGGCCGAGCTATCGACGCGCCAGATCGCGGAGACGAGCGAAGCCACGGGCATGGATGAAAACAAGGTCGCAGCAACGAGTGGCGGCAGGATCGCGAAACGCGCCCGCCTGGAGCTTGAAGCGAGGACCGGGAAGAAGGTTGTCACCGGCGAAAACTACCTGCCACTACGCGGTGCGAAAAAACTTCGGGGGAAAGACGACGAGTGAACCTCGTCGATTAGTGGATTCGTTGATCCGACGGTTCACGGAGAGACCGCGCAACCGCGAGACCGCGAAACCCAGCAACCCCAGCAACCCCAGCAACCTCAGCAACCCTCACTCGGCCACGCCATCGCCTCGGCGAACCCCGGCAGCGCCGCCGACAGCTCTTCGATGTGCGCGCTGGCGATGCCGCCCAGCTCCCGCTCCAGCACGCCGCTGACGGTGGTCTCCTGCTGGTCTGCCCGATAGTGCAGCATGTCGATGTGATGCCGCGGCAGCCGGACGCGCAGCTCCGCGCTCCGGATCGCCTGCGGCAGGATGCCGTCCGCATCGTCCCCGAGCGCCTCTTCGATGACGTGCATCGGCCAGACCTCCAGCGCCTTGGCCATCATCTCGGACCGCGGAAACCACTTCCCCAGCGGCGTGGTCCACAGCTCGACTTCCCCATTTTCAATGGCCTCGCACATCTGCCTCCGCGACCACCCGAGGAGCCCCTCCGCCTGCATAATGCTGACATGCGGCCGTGGCTGTAGGAAGATGTGACGGATGCGGGAAATGAGGTCGGGTTCGAGCATGGTTGGGGACTCCTTCGATATTGTGATTATGATATATCGCGACAGGCGGTTTGTCAAGGCGAAAGTGCGCCAATGGCAGTAGCTCCAACGATCGGAGGACTGCTAGGCGAGCGTGTGCGCGAGCTGCGCAAAAAGCGGGGGTTGACGCAGGTGGAGTTCGCGGCTCTATGCGGCGTCCCTCAAAGCCGGATCAGCACCATCGAGAACGGATCGCGTGTTCCGAATGTCGAGACGGTAATCCGGCTTGCTCGCGCGCTGGATTGTAGGGTAACGGCGCTCATGTCGGTCTTCGACAAGAGCGACCTGTCTTCGTTCCTGCCAAAGTGAGCGCGTTGAAAACGCCTCGGGCGTAAGCCCCGGCTTTCCGCCTCGCCGATCTCACCTCGGTGATGCCAATAGATCAGCTCCTGCCGACTATTCAAGTGGCACTTCGGGTACTCAGTTATCAAGAACTTGCGGGTTGCCGCCTCGTGTCAAGCGACAGAATATCGCCAACGGGACTACAATCAGCACAGTTAGGAGCGATGTATGTCTATGAATCCAAGCGAGGTCCGACAGGCTATCACAGCGCTTAAACAGCTCTGCGCCATGCTCAATCTCTCGAATAAGTATGACGCCTTTCTGGATGACGCGGTGGCAGCGCTCGATGGAGACCGCGCATTTACCGGCTACACAAAACTCTCGAACACCGCTTCGAACATGATCGAGGATGTCACTTCTTCTGAATTGCGGCACACACTCAGCTCACTTGCATACGAAGGATATCAGTACTGCGTCGCGAAAGGTGGTGCAGCCTTCACGAGATCGATGAACCGAGCGGAAGTGATCGCTCGTGGCTTGGGTGGCCCTCTAAACTGCTCGGATGCGTTCGAGATGATTCGAAAGCAGCTTCTTGACGCGGGTCATGGTCACGGCCTTCACGCCGATGTGCTCGTTAGTGCGGAGGGCGCGAACGGTGACCCTTCTGAGTCCTCGCCTTTCGAGATGACGGTGCTGCCGGATGAGCCACGCCGATTCTTTGACGAGGCGATCTCCCTTCCGTTGGCGCGTCGCCTGTCGGAGCGGATGTTGCAGTGGCGCGCAGGTGAAGGGGAGGAGGCTAAGAACAAAGAGACCGAGTTGTTCGAAAAGCGATTGCGCATTCTGCTCGACACCGGCGAGGAAGGTCGCCGCTTCGGCGATTTTGCCATCCTTGACCACGACTTGTCTGACATGCAACGCGAACTCGAACTGCTGGCCGTGCCGTTACGTCCACAGGAGATGCTTGAACGTGCTCAAGTGTGCCGCAACCTCGCTCCGGTGGAGTTTAGATCCGCAGACGTAGCGCTCTATCGAAGCTCTCGACGATGCTGGCTCGCAGCTGCCTTCTGGAATAGTTCACTGGCCGAATTGTGGGCGACGAACGAAGAGCAGTTCGTCTACGACATCCTCGGATACCTTACTGTCATCCAGGCAGAGCACCGTTACGCCACGCACATGGAGGATGTATTACTTCTTCTGCGTGTCTCGCATCTCATATGCAGAATCGCCAGTTCTGACGACCTAGTTCCCACGAATTTCTATGAGAAGTTTGGGCGAATTGAGACATGGGTCCGCTTTACGGTCGGCACCGTTCTGGCCATTAGCGGACCTGGTCGCGTACCACCGTCTCGTATCAACAATGACCCGCGGCTAATTGACCAGGATGGCAATGAGAGGAATCGCAACGAATTCGGCGAAATCCTGCTACCGCTGTGGCGATCGCCTGACGAGCGCGAGGCGGCATCCGCGATTCTGCTAGAACTTGCTGGCTGGGAGATCGCTGGCGCCCGAAGGCTGCTCCGCAGCATCCTCGATGGCGCTGAGTCGGAGTACGAGGTATGGGCTGTGGCGCTCACCGACGTGGTCACTCGAGCCGCTAGGGTAAAAGTGCTGCGTCCGAACCCTTGGTCCGATTCTAGTCAAGGCAAGCTTATTACGGCTGATAGACATGCGCTGGCAGTGCTAGCGTCTGATGTGATCCACCGGACGTTTCCGTCGCTGGAAAGCATAATCTCGCTGAATGGAACGAGTTTTCGCCAGCGGCGTGTCCCGACCTTCGTATGTTCAGCGGACTTTGGGCCTCTCGGCCTGTTCAAGGCAGATGCTCGGGATCGGATCGCTCGGGAGGCCGAGAACTTTACACGATACGCTCAGCGTTTGCACCCGCGGTATCGCGCTAGCCGGTGCGACAAATCCGTCGCCACAATTTCCGAGCCCGACGATAGGATCGAATTCGTTGGCGGCCTCTTGACATCGTATGTATTCACCGCACGCGAAGCGCCGCGATCGCTGAACAGCTGGTTTCAGAGTTCCGAACCAAATGTGGTCCTGGGTCTTGTCGATGAGTTGTTTAATGAGGCGCTTAGACCCTGGTACCAGCATGCCACTCTTGGAATGCTCGATATCCTCTCGGAATACGCGCTATTCAGCCGTAGCGGCTTGACCCGCCTTCAGGCGGGACTATCTGCACGTCGAGACTTGGAGACTGCCGACATGAGCGCGCTTTCGTGGATCGACGCGATGATCAGTTGGGTCACAGGGGAAAACCGAACAGTCGATCACGCGATCGAGGAGCAAGCCGCGCGCCTCCAGCTCTGTGAGACACTGAGGGCAGTTACACACGGCGATCTGCATCTCGACAACGTAATGGTGATCGGTAAGGCTGGCGCTGAGTATCCGTGTCTCATCGACTTCGAAACAACGTCGGAGGCACATCTCCTTCGAGACCTGGGACGATTCACTGGTGCCGTCCTGTTTCGAACCTGTGAGTGGAGTGATGAGGAGGCTAAGCAGATTCGCGACGCGCTAGAGAGAGGCACTACTTCGAGTTTTGGACGTCTTGCACCAAAGTCGGGTGGCGAGAGTCAGAGCGTCACGAAGGCATTAGACGTAATTGACGCCGTCTGGAGCTCCTACGGCCAGAATTGGCGTTGGGATTCTCATCCTGAAACTCTTGAGGTCGTTGCCACCCTGGTTTGCTCGTTTCTTCCTTTCGCCCGCTATCACGACACGACCACTTCGGCTGCATGTCTTGCCTTATGCCTATCGGGGGACCTCGTCAGACACGTTTGGTCCCCACCCACTGAAGCATTTCGAGCGAGCGAACCAGTACGAGCAGTTTGACGTGATCGGGATCAGGGCTTCGTTTGTTTTCCGAACGGCGGATTCCGGTCATGGTTTCTTGTTTTTCTGTGGCGGGGACCCGGTCACCGAAACCCGGGGAAGACGCGCGGGCGATGTGGACGGGCGGCGCCGCGTGGAGGTTAGTCGCGTTCTATTTGAGAGAGTGATAGGGCCAGACTTTCGTTTTCTCATTTCCGCTAACTAATCCACTGACGGAAGGGATCTTACGCGTCGCGATTTCAGCGCTTGCGCAGCGCCTTCGTTATTCGGCGTGTCTGCCATCCGTTTATGCCGTGGTGGTCAGGCGCGTGTCGATCGATCCGCGTGCAACCTCCCCCCCTCGGAACGACCGCGTCAGCGTGCGTCCCGCGGATTCCAGGCTGGGGATTCTTCGCGTCGCTCAGAATGACAGCGCGGGGTTCTCACCGGCGTCACGCTCGACGGAACGCGGAGAAAACGCAGACGAAGACCGTCCTCCATCTGCGTTCATCTGCGTAATCTGCGGAAGAATCGTCCCCTCGAACGCGGATCAACCTTTCCTCCGCCTTCGCGGCGCTCCCAGCTCGTTCCGGAGCTTGCGGTTGAGGCTTCGGACTTTCCTGGCCACGGGGCTGTCGGGGTCGGCGGCCTGGGGGGAGCTTTTGAGGCGGTGGAAACCGGCTCGCAAGCCTCGTCTCCGGTTCGCTTCGTCCCTCTGCTCACAGTCGCGCTCGAACGCCGTCTGCTCGCGCTCCGCTTTCACCATTCCTTTCACGAGCTGGTCCTGCCGGATCGACCGTTCGATCAGGTCGGCCTGTTCGTTCGGCGGAATCCGAGGGTCCCCGCGCAGCTTGCCGGAACGCAGCCACGCCGCAATCCGGCGTAGCTCGGAGTAGGTCACCCACGGCGGGATTCCCGGGACTTCGTCCTTCAGCCACCCATCATGGCGAAGGTACTCTTCGACACGTTTCCCTTCCTCGGTATTGAGAAACTCGAGTGCTCTTTCTCTCATGGCCTTTCTCCGATGACGGGCGCCTGCGGCGCGTTGTCGGTTGTCGGTTGTCGGTCGCCTGTGAGGAAACGACCGGGCGCGCTTGCACGCGCCCGGTCTCACTCCCTCACATCACAAGTTTACGGCTACTGGACTGCCGGGCGTTCCGGTCCCCTGCGGTTCCGAGGTAACAGGCGCCGGTGACTGCGGCGTACCAGGTGCCGGAGACTGCGGCGTTCCGGGAGCCTGCGTCCCCTTCTTGCGGCGGTTGAAGCTCTTCAACCGCTTGATCTCCAGCACGTGCGGCACCAGGACGGCGTTGGCCGGGTCGCGCGCCAGCTGCACTCCGATGGTGAAGGCCTGCGCGGTCACCAGCGCCACGCGCTGACGGCGGATCAGGTTCGCCCCGGCCACGCCGTTCAGCATCGCCCGGAGCTCATCCTCCACCGCCGTCCAGCGGTTGGCCTCGTCGTACATCTGACGGACGTCACCGGCCGGCTGGCCGACGGCCTGCGCGACGTTGTCGAGCGCACCGATGACGTTGATCGACGCCTGCAGAATGGCGTTGGTCGTCCGCGTGTGGTTGCGCAGCGTTTTGCGCTGGTCGGGCGTCAGAGGCGACACTTCGCCGATCTGCCCTCGCATGACGCGCAACTGCTCGACAACCACCTCGGGGGCCAATGTTGGTGCCGGCTGCGGGATGTCCGCGGCGGCAGACGGTTTCTCCGGTTTCTGTTTGCTACTCATGTCGTGATTCTCCTTCCATGGCGGTAAAGCCGGAGGAACGACGAGCACTTTGTGCACGAGTGCAGGCGGCCACCGGCTGGAGGAGACGGCCACGCGCCGGCTCTTCCGGTTGATGTTTTCCCGAAGTGTGCGCACACTTCGAGAGCCCGCGGCAGGAGGAGCACCGCTCAACTCCCGCAAAGATGAGAACAGTCGCACTATCCAGCGCCGTCGTCCCACCCGTTGGCCGCCAGGAGCGTGGGGCTCTCACGAGCGCCTGCTCCAGTCTCGTTCGGCTGGCGAGCCAGCGTAGCGAGGTTGGGTACGCTGGCACATATTGCACACGATGTCAAGTGTTTTTTGTAACATTCTTGAAAACAAGACGAGATACACGCGGGCCAGCGCTCCGGTGCGATCCGCTGGATTTGCGGTGTGATCGTCCAGCTCGAAGCCGAAAATCCGACGGCGTGCAACTGCGAACGCCTCAACTCAGCGAGCATGCGTCCGGCTCGCCGCGTGAAATCGATGACTCAACGCGTACGCTGGATGACTTGGCACGTACGCCGGGTGAGTTGGCGCGCACGCCCGATGACTTGGCGCGTACGCTGGATAACTTGGCGCGTACGCCGGATGACTTGGCGCGTACGCCGGGTGACTTGGCGCGTACGCCGGGTGACTCGGCACGTACGCCGGGTGACTTGGCGCGTACGCCGGGTGACTCGGACGTACGCCGGGTGACTTGGCGCGTACGCCGGATGACTCGGCAGGTACGCCGGGTGACTCTCCGCCCGAGCCCGACGATTCACCGCCCAAGCTGGACGTCGCACCGCCCCAGCCGGACGACTCACCACCCCAGCCGGACGTTGCACCGCCCAAGCCGGATGTCGCACAGCTTGAGCTGGACGTCGCACCACCCCAGCCGGACGTTGCAGCGCACCAGCCGGACGTTGCACCGCTCCAGCCGGACGTTGCACCGCCCAAGCCGGACGTCGCACAGCTTGAGCCGGACGACCCACCATCGGCGATGATCGATTCACCATGCACGCTGGCCGACGTACACGCATGCTTCGATCCGTACGAGTTACGCCTCCGCGGAATCGGGCGATCCCGCCCTTCACCGCGGCGGCACGGCATCCGACGCATCGAGCGAGGCGGAGAGCGGGCATCCTGCCTGCTCCCGGCGGGCGTCTCGCCCGACGGTGGAGACGAAATCACCACGAAAATGTAAGTCCAAGAACCATGCACGGACAGGCCTTGCGATTCCTTCCGCCGTCGATCGTGCTCGTCTTCGCGGTCATCGTGCTGAGGGCACGTCGTGGTTTGGTGCCGCGTCAGCGGCACTGGAGCATCGGGATTCGATCGAGTGCCGCTGACGCGGCACGTTTCAAAAGAACACGCATACCAGGGGTGCTCGCAAAAAAACGCTCGCACCCCTGGCTACCTTCTTGAGCCGCTATCGCGGCATCGTAACGTCCAATCTCCAGTCCCCCGGCTCAAAGCCGGGGGCTACGATCTCAAGCCGGCTTCGCCGGCCACGCGGTCGTCCACCACTCCCCTCGCCACGCGACTACTTGCGCCTTACGTACAGACCGTCGAACGTCTTCGTCCAGCTCTTACCGTCGTCGGTCGACGATTCGATCGTTTGGCGGACGCGGTCGGCGTCTTCGCGGATGTAGATCATCCGATCGAGTGTCGGTGTGCCGCGCACGTCGTGCTTCCAGAGGAACCGCATCTGGCCGTTTTCGAGGCCGCCGATCCAGGTGTGGAAGGCCCCGCCGTTGTCGACATAGCGCTGCTGCCACTGCTTCGTGGCCGCGTCCCAGATGCTGAAACTCTTGCCGCTGTAGTGATTGAGGGTTTCGTAGTTCTCGAAGATCACGCATTCGTCGAGGATCAGTTGAATGCTGCTCGTACCGACCTTGCCGCCCTGCGCCATGACGTCCCACTCGCCAAGCCAGTAGTCGAATTGCCGGTACTCGGGCGACGCCAGACACGGCTTCTGATTCTTCACAGCCGCGGCGATGACTTCCTGGAAGCGTTTGTCGCCGCGCAACGGGAGCAGATCGTCGTCGGCGTTCAGCAACTCAGGCCGCCCGAATCCAGCGGCCGTGGCGCGTGTGAGCTCGGCGAACGCTTCGTCCTTGCGGTCGAGCTTCGCGTACGTGCGCGCCAGCCGGATGGCGATCTGAATCGGATTCCCGTAGTTCAACGCGCGCGCCTTTTCGTACGCGGCGAGAGCGCCGGCATAGTCGCCGCTTCCGTAGCGCGCCGCGCCGGTGTTGAACCAATCCTGCGGCGTGGTCTGTGCGAAAAGAGAAAAAGAAACCAGAAGGATGAGGGCGTATCGCATCGTAGCGGCGAGACTACCCGCCGCGGCGCGCGGCTGCTATCACGATCTTGCACACGATCTTGCCCGGGCCGCGGAAGGGACGATTCCGAAGCGGCGGCGAAAGCGAGCGGTGAAGTGGCTGTGGCTGGCGTAGCCGAGGTCGAGCGCGAGATCGGTCAGATCGACGGACGGGTCGCGCAGCCTGTCGAGCGCAAGCCGCAGACGGACCTCGTCACGATAGCGCGTCAAGGTCTGGCCGGTCAGTGCGCGAAAGGCGCGGCAAAGCTTGAAGGGCGAGAGACCGACGGCGCCTGACAGCGCGGCCAGCGATAGTGGACGAACAAAATGACGCGTGACGATCGCCCTCGCCTCCTCGACTGCGTCCACAGCACCGTCGAAGCGTCGCGGTGCCGGCACGATACGCCGAAGGATGCCCAGCACCGACTCTTCGACATCGAGCGCATCCGGCTGCTCGTCGTGATCGAGCGCGTCGAAGAGCCGCCGCTGCCGCAGGAACGTCCCCGAATCGAGAGTCGTCTCCGCAATGGTGAAGGGACGGTCGAGGTCGTCGGTCGAAAGCAGCTCGGCGAGCTGGTCGTCCGCCAGCGTGAACCAGTCCGACGCGTCCATGTCGCTGATCCTGGACCTCGTATAGAGCTGATTCTGGTTGTAGAAAATGACGGATGCGGGGCTGCCGACGAACGTATGACCGTCGTCGAAGCGGATCGCGGTGACACTTCGCGGGAAGACAAAGGTGTGGTGGCTGCAAGGACCGGAGTCGCGAAAGAGCTGATGACTGGCAGGGCAGCGGAAACTGCCCACGCCGACGATGTCGCTGCGAAACAGCAGCGTTTCCACCGGCTTGAGACGAATTTCGAGTGGCACGGCTCCATCGTGCGCCGCCGAAGGGGGTGAAGCCGTCACGCTTTGTGAAACGAAACGCGAATCCTTGCCCGCTTGACACCGCCTGCTACTCGCAAGCGCGGGCGAGACGCCCGCGCTCCCACGGTTACACCTTCACCCCGCCCCGTCCCTCGGCAAGCAGCGCCCGGCCGTGGTAGTGGAACTCGTTGTGGACATCGAGGAGAAGCTGCCGCCGCTCGATCCGTTCCTCCTCGGCGCGGGTGTAGACCGTCGCTTCCAAGAGGGCCGTGCCGTCGTCGCGGGCGTCGACGGAGGGGAGATGCGTGACGATGAGGGCGCGGACGATCTGCGGCGACTGCATGCGCATCAGCGCGGCATCGTAATCGTCCGCGGTGGCGATCAGGCGGGTCATGCGCCACGACGTGGCGCCGACGATGTCGCTGATGACCAGCCAGTACTCGAAGATGGCCTCGGCGTTGCGATCGACGTCGAACGACTCGTAGACCGGCTTGCCCCGTTCGACGTACGGCGTGCTCTCGTCGCCGATGACGTCGTAGCGGATCTCGCCATTCACGCGCAGTCCCGACGCGCACTCCACCAGCGCCGCCGCTTGCATGGCCATGTGCGCTTTGGGCGGCAATGGGCCGGTTCCGGACGCGAAGGCCTCGCGGAAGCGTTCGTTCGCCAGCGCGTGGGCGCGCGCGATGCGGCCCTGCACGCGCTGCACGGCGTCGAGCGTCAGCGTCGTCACTTCACCTGCTGGCTGCGGGCCAGGAACTGTTCCGGCTTCTCGAAACCGGTCAGGCGCAACTGCTGCTGCTCGTGTCCCGCCGAATCGAGGAAGACCACCGTGGGGACGCCGACGATGGCGTAGCGTTTGGTGAGCTCGCGCACCTGCGGATCATCGCCATTCGTCAGATCGGCTTTGATGCGCGTGAAACGGTCCAGATCCTTCGCCACCGCGGCATCGCCGAACGTCTTTTCGTCGAGCTCCTTACACGGGATGCACCATGTGGCGAAGAAGTCGATGATCACCGGCTTGCCGGCCGATGCCGTCACCGCCGCGGTATCGTACTTCTGCCACGTCACCTCCACGCCTTTGCGTGGCGGGATGGCGAAGGCGACACCGCCGACCAGAAGAATCGTGGCGCAGGCCAGGCGCATGACCCGGCCGCGCGGACCGCGGCTGGCGAAGAGAAAGACCGCGCCGATGAGCAGGCTGACGGCAACGCCGAGGCGGAATGGCGTCTCGCCGATGACCCCGCGGAGGAAATAGAAGGCCATGGCGATGAGAACGAAGCCCATCGCCTTCTTGACCTGCACCATCCACTCGCCCGGCTTGGGGAGAGCGTTGAGCGCGATCAGGTAGGGGAAACCGAGGCCGAAGGCCAGCGTGGCGAACATGGCCATGCCGATGGCCGGCTTGGCGATCGCGGCGACGAGCGTGAAGAGCGCCACCACGACAGGCCCGACACACGGTGCCGCCACGATGCCGACGAACAGTCCCATCGTCAGCGCCCCCGCCGCGCCGGCGCGGCCGGCCGAGCGGTTGGTGATGAACTGCGGCACCCGAAACTCCCACACCCCGAACATCGACGAGGCCAGGATCAGCATCAGCAACGCGAAGCCGATCAGCACCGCCGGCGACTGCAGCCACGATCCGAACATCCGTCCGCTCAGCGCGGCGAAAACGCCCAGGACCGAATAGGTGATGACCAGGCCGATGACGTAGGAAATCGACAGCACAAACCGCCGCGACCGGCGCCCGTCGCTCTGCATGGCGAAGAAACCCATGGTGATCGGGATCATCGGGAAGACGCACGGCGTGAGATTCAGGGCCAGCCCGCCGACGAAGAGGATGAGCAGCGTCAGCGGCAGTCCGTGCTCGGCGTACGCCGCGGAGAGACGGTCGTTGCCGGGCGGAGGCGCTCCTCCTTTCGGGGCGGCGGAGAGGGGGGTGAAGTTGGCCGATCCGGCCGATGGAGCGGGAGCGCTCGTTGCCACGATCGTGGCCGTATCGATCGTCACGTCCGCGTCGCGCGGCGGGAGACAGACGTTATCGTTGCACGACTGGTAGTGGAGTTTGCCCTTAATCGGACCGTCACCCTTCAGCTTCGCGGTGAACGGGATACGGATCGTTCCCTCGTAGACGGCGAGCTTCTGATCGCCGCTGAACTTGAACGAGCGGACGGTGTGCGGAGGGTATTCGGCGGAGACGAGATCGGCCGTGGCCGGGTCGAACGAAAGCACCGTCGGGATGACGAAGTCATCGAGCGGCTTGTTGGAGTTGACGTGCCACCCGCTCTCGATCGTGGCCGTGACGACGCCATGCACATCGCTGCCTGTCTTCCGGTCGATGGAGCCGGTGAGCTTGACCAGGTCGTGTTGCGGGATCGAACTTCCGCCGAAGGAGAGTTGGGCGAATGCGGTTGTGCTGAGGAGCGAACAGAGAACGAGCAGGCGCCGCATCAAAGCGAATGTTGAATGTTGAATGTTCAATGTTGAATGTTCAATGAGGGTGCGGCGCTGGATGCGCTTCCATTCAACATTCAACATTGAACATTCAACATTCGACATTCCGCCTCTCTTCATTCCGCCTCTCTTCAACGACTGTATTCGCGAACGTGAAACCTACTTCCGCGGTCCGCCCATCTGCTGTTCGAGCTGCGGGATCATGGCGTCGAGGTTGCGGTTGTACGGCGAGTTTGGATACCTGGTCTTGAAGGAGCGGTATTCGTTGAGCGCTGCAGAAATGTTTCCCTGCTGCATGTAGATGTCGCCGATCAGGAGGCGCGAGCGCTCGTAGGAATCGCCCTTGTTCTGCAGCGTGCCGAACTTGGCGATCGTTTTCTTCGCTTCGTCGAACTTCTTCTGGAGGATCTGCGTGAGAGCCAGCTCGAAATAGGCGTCGTCGCGGACTCCGGTTGGGATGGACGGCTCGCCAACGAGTTTCCGCAGCCGCGTTTCGCTCTGCGCGTACGCGGCCCGCGACTCGAACTCCTTCGCCAGAGCCAGCCGCTTGGTGTAGTCCTTCGAGATCGACCCCTCATCGCCGGCGCGCTTCATGAAGTCCTGATATTTCCCCTCGACGTCGTCCATCGTTTTCTTGAACTCTGTCGAAGGCACATAACCCTTGATCATCCCGGCGATCACCAAGTCGCTGTTGAGCACGAGGAAGGTCGGCAGGGAGTTGATGCCGAAGTCGTGCGCGAAGCGGGAGCCGTCTTTGCCATCCTCGGTGTTGAGACGGAGGAGGACCATGTTGTCGGTCGAGTTCTGGAAGGCCTGCGACGGGATCACTTCCTGTTCGAAACGGTGACACCAGCCGCACCAGTCGGCGAAGAGGTCGACGAAGATCAACTGATTCTTCTCTTTCGCCTTCTTCTGGGCCGATGCGATGTCTTTCAGCCACGGCGAGGCGGCGGCTTGCTGTACGACAAGCAGCAGGGCCACGGCGAGCAAAGCAGTCCGTTTCAATTGATTCCTCCCGTTCGCCGGTCGCAAACGGCACCGGGAAAGTCGCTATTCCGATTGCGCGGCACCGACCGGTGACATTTCCGTCGAGGCGTTTTCCCTTTCGTGGGCGTGTTTGCGCGCTGCCTCGACGAACGCGCCGAAGATCGCCGTCGCCGAGGGCTCTCCCGGCATGTCCTCGGGATGCCATTGGACTCCAACGTAAAAAACATGCGACGGATCCTCGAGCGCTTCGACGATGCCGTCGGGCGCCTGGGCGGTGACGCGCAGGCCCTCGGCAACGCGGCCGACGGCCTGATGATGCGAGGAGTTGACGTTCAGCGCGCGCGTCCCGAGGATGCGTCCCAGTTTGGTCGATGCCTCGATGTGAACGTCGTGGCGATGACGGTCGCTCGGCTCGCTGGCATGATCGATCTCGGTGCCCACCGCCGAGCCGATGTCCTGGATCAGCGTTCCGCCGGCCGCGACGTTCATCATCTGCACGCCGAGGCAGATGCCGAGCGTGGGGACGCCGCGCTGGCGCGCCAGCCTGGCCAGGCCGACGTCATTCCGCTGTCGCCGCGGATCCATCGTCTCGCAGCTCGGATGCTTCTCCTCGCCGTACTCGGAAGGATCGCAGTCATCGCCGCCGGCGAGGAGGATGCCATCGAGCCCGTCGAGGACGTCGGCGGCGTTTTCCGGCTGCGGCGGGATCAGCACCGGCACCGCGCCGGCGCGTTTCAACGATTCGATGTAGGTGGTGTAGACAAAGGCCCGGTCCCGTTCGCCATTCTTCTGCGCGACATCCGAGCCGATGCCGATGAGAGGCTTATGCATGCGGGTAATTATGCGGGATTCGGGCGAGGTTGGGACCTTTAGTGCCCTGTCAGCATTGAAATCAGGGTCGGAGCATGCTTGTGCTGAGCGCCACTTCATCCTGAGAGAATCTCGTTCCCGCAACGGCCCATCTGTCATCCTGAAGCTGCCGGAGCGCCGAGCGAGCGCCAGCGAGCGAGATGCGCGCAGGACGCTGAAGGATCTCCAGTTGCAGCGCCTGTGGCAGGTGCAGCGAATCTTGAGATCGATCGCGGTACTGAAGAAGGGATCAGAGATGTGGCGCAAACTTCCAGGCCAGATTTCGGTTGTGGTCCTTCTATTCCTGTCTGCTTCTACACTCTATTGCTCGTTACGCGTCCCTCCACTTACCCAAACCAGCACCTCGACATTTGATAGCAGCTTCAGCTCTGCAGATGTCCGGACCGACACCGCTGGAGGCTGCGGCCTCACCATGCTCTTCGGCGCGTTCTGCGCACTCTGGGCTCAAAACAGCGGGAGGCGACCACTCCTGTGGTTCATCCTGGGAGTCTTTTTCAACGTCATTGCGGTGCTCGTCCTGCTCTACAAAAACTCGGAAGACATTCAGAGCCGTCGCGCAGCGGAGCGGGAACGACAAGAATGAGATCCGATCTGGAGATTCAACTTAGTGAATGGGTAGTTTTGCCCGAGCAGCCGCCCCCACCCCCTACACGTTCGGCGCGAAAACCGAGAGCGTCTCCGCGAACTCCACCTTCGGCTGCCCAGTGACGCCCGCTGCCGCCACTCCCGCCGCAAGACGATTCTGGAGGAACTTCTCGAAGTGCTGCTGGGAGTCCCACAGATCGAGCACGTGAAACCCGTCGCCAGCCATCCACGCTGTGTGGAACTTCGCACCGTCCGGCGGGTTTTCCTCCCACTTCACGGTGCGGCGCACCTCTTCGTACTGCTCCTTGGTCACCTCAGGCCAATGCATCAGCATCACAGTCGCCATGATCTCTTCCTCCGAGCGAATTACGGCTCAGCGCTCGAAGCGGATTTGCACACCGTCTCGATGAACGCATCGACCTCAGCGTCGGTTGATGAGCAGGCGGTGGCGAGGCGATAGACGTCGGCGCCGAAGAGCGGCCAGTCGTAGAAATCGAAGCCGCGTGCTCGCAGCGTCTCGACGAGTGGAGGAGAGATGCGGACGAAGACAAAGTTCGATTCCACCGGCCGGACGATCTCCAGATACGGACGAAGACCGGCGCCCAGCCGCACCGCCGCCGCGTTGGCGCGCCGGGCGTTGCGGAGCCAGAGATCGTCGGTGAAATAGGCATCGAGCTGCGCCGAAAGAAAACGCATCTTCGACAGCCGATGCCCGCTCCGGTGCCAATGCGGCACGAGCGCCTCGGCGAGCTCCTTGCGAAAGACGACGATCACCTCCGCCGCCATCGCACCGTTCTTCGTCGCACCGAAGGAGAGGATGTCCACACCGGCCCGCCACGTAAGCTCGCCCGGCGCGCATCCGAGTGCCGCCACCGCGTTCGCGAACCGCGAGCCATCCATCTGCACGCGCGCGCCATGCGCGCGGGCGGCATCACAGAGCGCACGCACCTCGCCGACATCGTAGACCGTCCCCGCCTCGGTCGTCTGCGCGATGCTGAGACAGGAGAACGTCTCGATTGCCTCCACATCGCCGGCGTTCAATTTGCCGTTCGGGCCAGCGAGAGGAATCAGCGCCGCACCGCCGGCGAAGAACTGCGCGGCTCCCAACTCCTCGAGCCGGATATGCGCCTCCTCGTGGCAGACGATCGAGCCCGATGGTGGCGTCATCACCGCGATCGACAGCGCATTTCCAGCCGTGCCGGTCAGGACCGGGAAGACGTCGAGATCGCACTCGAACAACGCACGGCATCGTTCGCGGACACGCGCGGTGATCTCGTCATCACCATACGACGACATCGTGCCGGCGTTCGCGCGCGCCAGAGCCTCGATGATTTCCGAGGAGCAGCCGTGCGTGTTGTCGGAACGGAAATCCATGCCCGATGCATCATGCCGCAGCACGCCGAGGAAGGAGTAGCATCGCCGCGCGAATCAGGGCCGCCCATGTGCCCACATTGATGATGATCAGCAGGACGACCACCATCCCCTTCACTGTTCGCGGCAAGTCCGGAAAGTCCGCATACTTCGCAAGCACATCGAGCGCGAGACTGGCCGGCCACCCCGGCCACGCCCACGATCCGAACCACGCCAGCAGCGTCATTCCGATGCCGAAAAGCGAAGCAGCGAACCCCCGGCTGACCTTGAGCACGCGAACAGTGTACGGTTGCTGAGTTGCTCGGTTGCTTGGTCTCGCGGTCTCGGGGTTGCGCGGTCTCGCAGTGCGTGTTCGGACCGTCACGGTTGGTACCCCCCGCGCGACCGCGCAACCGCGAGACCAAGCAACCAAGCAACTCTGCAACCTCGAGCGAAAAGAAACCTCTGGACAAATCCGCCCCCGCGGCAGCATCGTTTCCTTTCAGGATCAGACCGATGTCCAGGCGCCTCCTGACCGCGATCGCGATGCTTTCGGTGACCGCCCTTCTCGCGTTGCCCGCCGCGGGGCAGCAGCGCGACCTCGCGGATGCCCTCCTCGGGCCGTTGCCAGTGCGCGACCAATACCTGCTAAGCAACGGCTTCTTCTTCTTCGAGCCCGAGAGCGCCCATGTGCTCGATGAGGACGCCTGGCTGGTCGACGTCCACACCGCCGACTCCAACACCTTCGCCAAGTCGCGCTGGATCAGCCACAACCTCGAGGGCGACACCGAACGCCGCAGCGGCGCCCAAACGCTCTCGCTCATCCGCGTTGACGATGGAACGACCGTCTTCCTCGTCGACGGCGAAATCCACCGAACCACGATCACTGCGCATCGTGGCTTCGGAAACAACTTCGAGCTCGCCATCTCCGTGCCGGTTGCCACAATCGGCGGCGGCTCCTCCGACTCATTCATCGAGCACTTCC
>Ga0210402_10000595_pt1 | contig 39938 bp, 42 predicted proteins | sample IncBWC7MmetaG_FD_161055 | JGI IMG/M metagenome (GOLD analysis project Ga0210402, IMG submission 161055) | Forest soil microbial communities from Barre Woods Harvard Forest LTER site, Petersham, Massachusetts, United States - Inc-BW-C-7-M | ecosystem: Environmental > Terrestrial > Soil >...
TGTCGGGGGTCATCGACATCGTCGGCATCGCCCGCATCAAGCAGCTCGCCGCTTTCGACGATGCGGCCTGGGGCGAACAGTTCGACCAGGTCCTGCGGCATGCCTTCCTGACCCTGCAAATCGGAGCGGCGGCGCTGAGGGAGGCGGGCGGCGGCACGATCACCTTCGTGGGCTCGATGGCCGGCCTGCGCGCGGTGCGCGAGCAGGTGGCCTATGGCACCGCCAAGGCCGCCCTGCATCACCTGGTGCGCAGCGCGGCCTCGGAGCTGGCGCGCGATCGGATCCGCGTGAATGCGGTGGCGCCGGGCTTCATCCGCACGCCGCGCCTGGAGCAGATCCTGGCGGCGGACCAATGGAAGCTGATCGAACAAGCGATCCCGTTGGGGCGCGCGGCGCAGCCCCATGAAATCGCCGCACCTCTCTTGTTCCTGGCGAGCGAACTCAGCTCGCACATCACCGGTCAGGTGCTGGCGGTCGATGGCGGCCTGGCCAACGAGGCGGCCCTCCCTGTCCTGGCGTTCGCCAAACCCCGGCCAGCGACCTAGGGCGTATTCCGATTGAATCGACGCACATCTTCGCTGGACGCATCATGTTCTGGCGCGCGCGGCGCGGCGAGCGCCCGTCCTTGGCTTGGCGGGGGCCGGTGCCGAGCGGGCAGGCTCCAGGAGCGCAATCAGCTTCAAACAGAAGCGCGTCGCCGCCTCGCGCTCGCGCTTGTCGAATTTCGACGTCGCTGGCCGGATCGCCGAGTCGCGGGCCAGCAGCTCGACGGCGGCGTCCACCATCTCCAGGCCGCGATCGGTGAGCTGCACGCGAAAGCCTCCGCCATGGTCCGGGTCGGGCAGGCGCTTGACCAGGCGGCGCCGTTGCAGCCGGTCGACCTGCTTGGTCACGGCGCCCGAGGTCACGAGGAGCGCCTCGAACAGGTCGGTGGGACGCATGGCATAGGGGGGCCCGCCGCGGCGCAGCGCGAGCAGCACGCGCATGTCCCAGGCGCTCATGCCGAAGCGCGCCTGGCACAAGCGTTCGTACTCGCTTTCGATGAGGCGCCCGAGGCGACGCAGGTAGATGGCCAGCAGGAAATCGCCGAGGTCCAGGTCAGGTCGCTCCTGCTCCCACTGCCGCGTGATCTCTTCGATGAAAGTGTCCGGTTCGCCTGCCATCCCGCTCGCTGCTCCTGCGCGGGCTTATAGCATTGCCTTCCTCTCAAGTCTGCTTGCCTTCCGTGGAAGATGAATGCCATCATGCCACGATGGCCTGGCAGCTCCGCTATGCCTCCCACCTGGGCTACCGCTCGGCGCAGGAACCACTGTTCCGCGCCAGCGTGGGCACGCTCGATCCGCTCGCCCATGTCGACTACGCGGCGCGCCTTCGCCTTGCCGGCGTGCAGTACGCGCTGGCGCGCGGGCGGCCAACCGACGAGCAGGCCGCGGTCGGCACCGCCCTGGCGCGGCACGGCCTGGAAACCGGCTGCGTGATCTACACCAGCTTCGACAATATCCGCCGCCCTTTGTGGGCTGGTGCCGGATCGTCGGCGCGCGAAGCACTGGCCCGGGAACTGACGCTTGCCTTCGAGACGGCGCGCCGCGTCGGCTCGTCCCATATCGCCGTGCTGAGCGGCATCGATCCGCACGGCAACGACAAGGCGCAGCGCGCCGCCTTTGTCGACAATCTGCGCTGGGCCGCCGAGCGGGCCGAGAAGGCCGGCGTCGTGCTGCTGCTGGAGTCGGTCGACCGCGCGCGCCTGCCCGACATGCTGCTGCACCACATCGCCGACGCCCGCGAAATCGCCGCGGCCGTCGACAGCCCGGCCGTGCGACTGATCTTCGATACCGGTCACGTGCAGGCGATGGATGGCGACCTCGTGCGTCACCTCGAGGTGGCCTGGGACCGGATCGCCATCGTCCAGCTGGCCGACACGCCGGGCCGGCTCGAGCCGGGCAGCGGCGAGATCGACTTCGCCGCCGTGCTGGGTGTGCTGAAGCGGCGACGCTTCCGCGGACTGGTCGAACTGGAATTCGGTTGGTCCGTGCCCGGGATCGAGACGGAGCAGGCCTTCATCGAGCGCCTGCGCCGGCTCGATGCCACCGCCTGACGAATGGATCTGCCCGGTTACGAGGCGAGCTTGAGCAGCTCGCGCACGGTCTGGCCCTTGCCTGTCGGGATGCCGTGGTGCGGCACCACCGCCCGCCAGTTGGTGTCCTGCGCCACATTGACGTCCGGTGCGCCGACATCGGCCACGTCGACGCCGACGCCGACCGGATCCTGCCCTTTCTCGAGCGCCCGTGTCGCCTCGAGCAGCCGCTGGCGCACGCGCACCACCGCCCTGTCCGCCGGTACCAGATGCTCCTTGCTGCGATCGAACATCGGGCCCATCGACAGCGCGATGATGGCGTCCTCCTGCTCGACGCCGGAGAAGCCGGTCCAGTTCTCGCGCATGCGCGCCCGATCCTGACCGAACCGATCGGCCCAGGTCGCCTTGAAGTCGCAATCGCTCTCCGACCAGTAGCGCGGATCGTCAAGGCCCATCAGAGCGATCATCTTGGCGCGGTCGACCGGCGCCTTGCCGTGGATGACGATGAAGGTGTTGGTGCTCTCGTCGTCGGCCGGCGTTTCGAACACGGTGAAGTCCAGCGACGGCGCCGGAATGATGCGTGTCGAGGGCATGATGAACGGCACGATGCGCACATTGATCGTGCCGCTGCCGTCGCCCGCCTGACGGAAAGCCGCGTAGTAGAAGCCGAAATCGGTGTTCTCCGGATCAAGCGTCGGGGCGTTGTCGTCCACGGCCAGCGCGGCGGGATTGGTCTCGTCGGTGCTGCGCTGCACGGCGTTTTCCATCCAGCCGGGCCGCGCCACGTTGCTGTGCAGGATGCCGACATGGGAGCTGTCGAAGCCGCCCTCCAGCAGCTGGAGATAGTTGGCTTTGGTGTTGATCCGCAGGATCACGCGGTGATCGTCGGCGGCATCCATGAAGGCGTAGCGTGTGAAGGCCGGCACCTTGTCGGCCGGGCCGAGATAGGCCCACACCAGTCCACCCTCTTCCTGCACCGGGTAGGCGGTGGCCTTCACCCGCTTCTTGAAGTTTTCGTCCCGGTTGTTGGGCGTGTCGAGCAAGGTGCCGTCGACGGCGAACTTCCAGCCGTGATAGAGGCAGCGGATACCGCACTCCTCGACGCGGCCAATCGCCAATGACGCCCCGCGGTGCGGACAGAGCTCCTGGAGGACGCCCACCTTTCCGTCGGTGTCGCGGAACGCCACCAACCGCTCGCCCAGCAGCGAAACTCTCAGGGGATCGCTGTCCGGCCTGGCGATCTGGGTCGAGACGCACACCGGCAGCCAGTAGCGACGGAAAACCTCGCCCATCGGAGTGCCGGCACCAACCCGACAGATCCTCTCATTGTCACTGCGTGGAAGCATGGTTCACCCTCCTGGGTTCCAACATCTTCCATGGAAGACGATTGGCGGTGCTTAGTCAAGGGGGTTCGTGGGGTGAGGGTCAGGCGTCAAAGCCGACCCTGCCTCGCAAGCTCGGCGCGGATCTCGCGGATCCGCCGTTCGCCTTGGGCCAGCGCCTCCGCGCTGGTGTGAACGGAATAGTAGCCCAGCACGAGATCGTGAGGATGCGGCGCCGCCGAGCCCAGCATGAACTCGGTGTCCGCTTCGGCCACGAACTCGACGGCGGCCTCGCCTGGCGCGAAGATCGCCAGCTCGCCCCGTCCGACCCGCTCCGGCGTTCTGACAACGCCGTTGCCGACGGCGATCCAGAGTACCTCGTGCCCGGCCGGCGGCGTGTAACGCCAGCGCTCGCCGGCGGCGAGGCGGACGGCCAGGTAGTTGATCTCCGCCGGGGATTCGATCGCGCTGCGCGCTCCGTCATGGGAGCCGAGCAGGACACGCGCAGGCCCGGCCACAGGCACGTCGTCAGACGCTTGATAGAGGCTGACGGAGGGTCCGAGCTCGAGATGCGGCGGCAAAGCCAGCCAGAGCTGGAAGCCGCGGGCGCGACCGGGCTCGCCCGCGCCACCGCCGTGCCACACGCCGTGACCGGCCCGCATCCACTCGACACCGCCCGCCGCCAGCAGACCGCGCGCGCCGTTGGTGTCCTCATAGCGGGTGCTGCCCTCGGCCATGTAGGTCAAAGTCGCGATACCGGAGTGGGGGTGCAGTCCGAAGCCGCGGAACTCTCGCCCGCCGTTGTCGAACAGGTCGACGAAGACGAACGGCTTCAGCACTTTGCCCAGGTCGCCCGGGCTGGCCAGCCGCGTGATCGGGCCATGCGTCTGGCCGGAGGTGCGGTGGATGATCGGACGCAGAGCTCCGACATCCTGAATGAGCGAGTCCATGCGTGGTCTCCTGAGCAAAAGTGAAGAGGGCCGCGATCAGGCGGCTTGCGAGACGTTGGAAGTCGCCCGGATGCGGTTGTCGATGCTGAGGGCACCCGCGCCGAACGCAACGATCTGCAGCAGTCCGCCCGCGATCATGACGTTCTTGAGGAAGTGGATCATCTGGTTTTGGTCGGCGAAGTTGCTGTGGAACGACACCGCGGTGGCGAGCGCGAACAGCACAAGCGCGGCCGCGACGAGGCGAGTCCGGAAGCCGGCGATCAGCAGGATGCCCCCTCCGAGCTCGACGGCCACGGCGACGGCGAAAGCCAGCGGCGGCAAGGGCAATCCCACGGCACCGATCATCTGGGTCGTCAGCCCGTAGGCACCAAGTTTGCCGAGGCCGCTCATGGCGAAGGGAAGGCCGATCAACACGCGGCCGGCGAAGGGAAGATAACGGGTAGGGTTCATGGGTTTTTGCTCCTTGCTGCGGTGAGGTCAGATGGCGCTGACCAGGAGGAACTCCGCATCCTCCTCGGCCGTGATGGTGAGTGCGCCCTCGTCGGTGGCGGCGACGCCGTCGCCAGTTGCAATCCGTTGCCCGTTGACGAGGACCACACCCCGGGCGGGGGCGAGATAGGCATGCCGGAACCCATCGAGCGCGTGCGTGACCGATGTTCCGGCAAGGAGGGTCGCGCCCATGACCCGTGCATCGGCGCGGATCTGCAGGGCCTCGGTGTCCTTCGGGTTGCCGCTGGCGAGCGCAATCAGCCGTCCTGCTCGATCGGCCTTGGGAAAGCTGCGGCTGTCCCAACGCGGCGCTCCGCCGCGGCGGCGCGGAAGCAGCCAGATCTGGAACAGCTTGAGTGGGTCTTCACCGTAGTTGTGCTCGGAATGACTGATCCCTCTGCCGGCGCTCATCACCTGGACGTCGCCTGCCACGGTGTGGCCGACGTTGCCCGCGCTGTCTTCGTGCGTGACAACGCCCTGGCGGACATAGGTGACGATCTCCATGCCCGTGTGGGTGTGATGGCCGAACCCGGTGCCGGGAGCGATCTCGTCGTCGTTCCAGACCACGAGGGCGCCCAGCGGACCATTCGCGAGGTTGCCCTTCGCCGATACGACGAAGTGGTGGCGTGCCGTGAGCCAGCCGTAATCGCCTCGATCGAGCGTCTCCTTGGACCTCAGCTGCAACATCGCTATTCCTCGGCTACGAGCATGGGCGCCACGCTGCGTCCATCGCCTGAGAATGCGACCAGGAAGGCTGATCGATAATATGGAATAGTCCGAACGAGGCTTTCGGCAATTCTGAACAATCGATTGCGTCCATTGTTTTGGAATCCCGCATAGCCCATTCCAACAATTCCGGCTTATGCGCAGGCGGCCTCGGGCCCAACTTCCGCTGCATCACAACACGGAGATCGCCATGAGCAACGTCCTCCTGATCCATTCCAGCGTGTTCGGCGAGAAGTCCCAATCGCTCGGCCTCGCCCGCGACTTCCTGAAGCGCTATCGGCATCGCTCGTTGGTCGAGCGGGCGCTCGCCCCGCACACCATGCCGCATCTCGACGGCGAGACCTTCGCCGCCATGGGCACCGACGCGGCCGACCTCGACGGCCGGCAAAAGGAAGCGGTCGCCCTGTCGGACGAGCTGATCGCCGAGCTCGAGGTCGCCGACACGATCGTGCTGGCGGTGCCCATGTACAATTTCTCGATCCCCTCGACCCTGAAGGCCTGGATCGACCACGTGGCGCGCCGCGGCCGCACCTTCCGTTACACCGAGAAGGGCCCCGAGGGACTGCTCAGGAACAAGAAAGTGTTCGTGCTGGTGGCGCGCGGCGGCGTCTACAGCAAGGGCACGCCCCATGCCGCCTTCGACTTCCAGGAGCCGTATCTCAGGACGGTGCTCGGCTTCCTTGGCATGACCGACGTGACCTTCGTTCACTTCGAAGGGCTGGCCATGGGGCCAGAAGCGGCGAACGCCAATCGGAGCAAGGCACTGGCCCACGTCGAGCGCCTGACCGGCGGAGCGGTCGCCGAGGCCGCCGATTAGCCGCCGACTAGCCGCCCCCTAGCCTAGGAGCGCTTGTCGCGCTTGCGCAGGAAGTCCACCAGCACCTTGAGCGCCGGCCTGATCTGCCGGCGGCTGGGGTAGTATAAAAAGAAGCCAGCAAGAGGCGGCTGCTGGAAATCGTCGAGCACGGTGACCAGGCGCTTGGCCGCGAGTTCCGTCTCGACCGAACTGCGTAGCATCTGCAGCAGCCCGGCGCCTTCGAGAACCGCCTGCATTGCCATCCGATCGTCGTTAACGATGAAGCGTCCCTCGACCGGTACGTCGACGACGCGCCGGTTCAACCGCAGGCGCCATGATATGAGGGCACCGCTGCCGAAGCGAATCCGGATGCAGTCATGCCTGGCAAGCTCGTGCGGTGTCTGCGGTCTGCCGTGCCGGGCGATGTAGGACGGCGCCGCGACCGTGACGACCGGAACTTCGTCGCTGACGCGTACGGCGATCATGTCGCGTTCCAGCCGCTCGGCGTGGCGGATGCCGGCATCGAAGCGGCCGGCGACGATGTCGGTAAGGGAGCTGTCGGCGGAGATCTCCACGCTGATCTGCGGGTAGGCGACGAGAAAGCGGCTGATGTTGGCTACCAGACCCAGATAGGCGACAGGCGGCGCGACGGTCAGACGCACGACGCCGGCGGGCTTGTCGCGAAAATCGTCCATCAGGTCGAGCGCAGCACGGTAGTCGTCGAGTACGGGCCGCAGCCTCGCCAGCAGACGCTCGCCGGCGACGGTCGGCGCCACGGACCGCGTTGTGCGCTCGACCAGCCGTACGCCCAGCCGCTCCTCGAGCTGACGCAGCATCTCGCTGACGCGCGGTGGCGACAGGTTCAGGTACTTGGCCGCCTTGCTGAAGCTCTTCTGTTCGAGCACGGCCACGAAGGCACTGGTCTCGGCAAGACTCGGCTCAATCATTTGCCCTTCCCACGTTCGGCAATCCCGAACAGACGGCTCGGACTATTCCATCTTATGGACCGGATGGCGACTCGCCACCTGGCCGATCATGTCGTCGACCCGCGAGAGGAAGGTTCTCAGGAGCGGCGAGTCGTTGGCCTTGTGGTAACCCAGCACCAGGTCAATCGAAGGCGCCTCGCCGGCAAGGGGACGGGCGATGACCGACAAGGTCAGGAAGTTTCGAGCGAAATCCGGCAACAACGCCACGCCCCGGGTCGACGCCACGAGCGACATCGCCATGGAGAGATATTCGACCCGGTGCGCCGGCTGCAGGTCGACACCCGAGCGCCGAATATAGTCTTCCGTGATCGAACGCAGGACCGGGGCCTGGTCCGCCATGCCGATGAACGTCTCGCCCACAAGATCCTGCAGGCCGATCGCTGCGCGCGACGCGAGACGATGGTCGCTCGGCAGGACGACGATCAGCGGTTCCCTGACCAGGACCTTGTAGGCGAGATCGGGGTAGCGCTCCTCGGGCCGCAGGAAGGCCGCATCCAGCTTGCCGGTCGCGAGTCCCTCGGCAAGCTGCGGCGAATGCTTGCTGGAGATGGTGACCTCGATGCTGGGCAATTCCTCGCGCAACACGTGCATCGCGGCCGGCAGCCATTCCGGCTCGCAGCCGCTCAGGAACCCCAGGGCCAACGTCCGCTCTTCGGGGTGAGCCGCGCGCCGCGCGGCGGCGGCCGCCGCTTCGACCTGGGCCAGCGTCAGGCGAGCGTGATCGAGGAACGCCCGGCCCGCCGCGGTCAGCTCGATGCCGCGCGCGCTGCGGGTCATGAGTTTGGCGCCGACCTCGATCTCCAGCTCGCGCAGCTGGCGGCTGAGCGACGGCTGGGCCGTGCGCAACCGCCGCTTGGCGGCGACCGTGATGCTCTTCTCCTCGGCCACGGCGACGAAAAAGCGGAGGTGCCTGAGCTCCATGCGTCTGCTCATGCCTGAGAGGTATGGCGCTCAACCTACAAAGTCTTTCCAGCAGGCGCCACTGGAACCCAGATACCGGCCGTCAACGGCTGCCGTTACCCGGCGGCCATACCCGGGAGGACTGCACCATGAACACACCCGTTGTCTTGATCACCGGCGGCCTGAGCGGCATCGGGCGCGCCGCCGCCCTGGCCTTTGCCAAGCAGGGCGCCAAGGTGGTGGTTGCCGGCCGGCGCGACGAGGCCGGCCAGGCGCTCGCCAAGGAGCTGCGCGGCTTCGGTTCGGAGGCCGAGTTCATCAACGCCGACGTCCGCAAGGAAGATGACGTCCGCGCCCTGGTCGACAAGACCGTCGCGCGGTTCGGCCGTCTCGATGTCGCGGTGAACAATGCCGGCACCGAGGGCAAGCCCGGACCGGTGACCGAGCAGACGGCCGAAACCTACGCCGCCACCTTCGACACGAACGTCCTGGGCGTGATCCTGAGCCTGAAGCACGAAGTGCGCGTCATGCAGGGACAGGGCAGCGGCAGCATCATCAACATCTCCTCGACCTACGGGCACGAGGGCGTGGCGGGGGCCTCGCTCTATGCCGGCAGCAAGCACGCCGTCGAGGGCATCACCCGGTCGGTGGCGCGCGAGGTCGCCAAGTCGGGAATCCGGGTGAACGGCGTGGCCCCCGGCCCGACCGACACCGGCATGCTGACCCGTTTCACGCGCACGCCGGAGAACAAGGCGGCCCTGGCGGCGGGTGTTCCGATGGGTCGCCTCGGCCTCTCGGAGGAGCTTGCCAACGCGATCGTCTTCGTCGCGTCGGACGAGGCTTCCTTCATCACCGGCCATGTCTTGCACGTCGACGGCGGCAAGACCGCCGGCTGATCCGGCGAAAGGAATGACCCCATGAGCACGACCGAAGCGACACGGACGAACAACAGCGCGATCGAGGATCTCGACGTCATCGTGGTCGGCGCGGGATTCGCCGGCCTCTATCTCCTCGATCGCCTGCGCAGCATGGGCATGGCCGTTCAGGTGTTCGAGGCCGGGGCCGGTCTTGGCGGCGTCTGGTACTGGAATTGCTATCCCGGGGCGCGCGTCGATTCTCCCGGACCGATCTACCAATATTCGCGCGATGACATGTGGCGGCGATGGCAGTTCGGCGAACTCTATCCGTCGTGGCAGGAACTCCGCGACTATTTCCACTACGTCGACGAGAAACTCGGCCTCAGCCGCGACATTCGCTTCAACCGGCGCGTGAACCAGGCTGAGTTCGACCCGGCGCATAATCGTTGGATTGTCCGTTCAAGCGATGGCTCCGTCGCGAGCGCACGCTATCTCGTGCTCTGCACCGGCCTCAGTGCGAAGCCCTACGTGCCGGACCTGCCGGGCCTGGACGACTTCACCGGCGAGCGCCATCACACCGCGCTGTGGCCGCAGCAAGGCCTGGACCTGGCTGGCAAGCGGGTCGGGGTCATCGGCACGGGGGCGAGCGGCGTGCAGGTGGCCCAGGAAGCCGCCGGCGTGGCGGCTCACCTCACCGTCTTCCAGCGCACGCCCAACCTGGCATTGCCGATGCGGCAGAAGAAGCTCGACGAGGACGCCATTCGCCGCATGAAGGAAAAGTATCCGGAGATGTTCGACAGGCGCACCAAGACCTTCGCCGGGTTCGACTACGATGTCCTGGCGAAGTCTGCGCTCGAGGTGTCGGACGATGAGCGGCAGGCGACCTTCGAACGCCTGTGGGAGATCGGTGGCTTCGCCCCCTGGATCGGCTCGTTCAACGACATTCTTCTGAATGAAGAAGCCAACCGTGCCGCCTACCAATTCTGGCGCGACAAAACGCTGAAACGGATCAAGGATCCTGCCATTGCCGAGATCCTGGCGCCTGCGGAGCCGATTCACCCCTTCGGCGTCAAGCGGCCTTCCCTCGAACAGCATTTTTACGAGATCTTCAATCAGCCCAACGTGAGTCTCGTCGACCTCCGCACCAACCCCATCGAAAGAGTGACGCCGGGCGGGATCAGGACGGCGGCCGGCGAGCATGAGCTCGACATTCTTGTCCTGGCCACCGGCTTCGACGCGGTGACGGGCGGGCTGACCAGCATCGACATCCGCGGCCCCGCGGGCGAGACGCTGAAGGACAAGTGGGCGACGGGCGTTCGCGCCCATCTCGGCATGGCAGCGGCGGGCTTTCCGAATCTCCTCTTCGTGTACGGCCCGCAAAGCCCGAACGGTTTCTGCAACGGGCCGACCTGCGCCGAGGTTCAGGGAGACTGGATCGCCCGGCTGCTGGATCACCTTCGCCAAGGCAATTACACGCGCGTCGAGGCAACGGTCGCCGCCGAGGAAGCGTGGCGGGCACAAGTGCTCGCGCTGGCGGATGCCACGCTCTTCCCGCGCGCCGACTCCTGGTATCTCGGCGCGAACATTCCCGGCAAGCCGCGAGAGATGCTGTCCTTCACCGGGGGCCTGCCGGCCTACCTGGCAAAGTGCAGCGAAAGCGCCGAGCGGGGGTACGAGGGATTCGCGCTCAGCTGAGTTTCGGCTTTCGACTCCCCGGCGTCTCGACGGGGACAGGACTACGCGCAAAGGAGACGTTCGATGAGCAACCGATCGAGCAGCGAGCGGAGCAAGGCCGTCGTCGATGCCTATTATCAGGCCGGTGTAAAAGGCCGCCTCGGGGACTTCGCCCCGTATCTCCATCCCGATTTCACCACGACGGCGCCAAGTTACCTGCCGTGGGGCGGCGTTCATCCGGGCGCGGCGTTCTTTCGCGACGAGGTGCTGCCCAAGCTGCCCGACGTCCTGGACTTCGGACGGTTCAGCTACGACGTCTTCTTTGCCGAGAACGAGCGCGTGGTGGCGCTGGTGAATTTCGGACTCACCGGCAGCAACGCCATGATCAAGATCTCCGAGCACTGGACCGTCAGGAACGGCAAGGCAACCTCGATCTGGGTCGCCTATTTCGAGCCGCAGGCGCTGCTCGACAAGCTCGGCATCGCGCACGGCCTCAAGCGCTGAGGGCGCGACCCATGAAGGCGAGTCGACCACGGGTACTGGGGCAACGCGCGAGCTTCTGGGTTTCGGCCGGCGTGGTCACCCACATCTTCTGGACCAGCGCCGCGCCCGCCATGACCTACCGGCTTTATGCCGAGCAATGGCACCTCACCCCCACGGTGACGACCGGCATATTCGCCGTCTACCCGATCATCGTCGTCGCGGTCCTAGTCGGCTTCGGAGATCTCTCCGACCATATCGGCCGGCGGTTGGTGATGTTGCTCGGGCTCGGCGCCTCGCTGATCGGCACGCTGCTGTTCGCCGTCGCGCCCGGCGTGCTGTGGCTGTTCGCCGGCCGCGCCTTGACGGGCATCGGCGTCGGCCTGACCGCCGGCACGGCGACGGCGGCGCTGGTGGACTTCAGCACCGAGGGACAGTCGCAGCGGGCCGCGTCCGTCACCCCCGCCGCCCAGGCCTTCGGCTTCACAGGGGCTCTGCTCTTGGGCGGTGCGCTGACGCAATACGCGCCCTGGCCCACGCATCTCGGCTTCTGGCTCCTGTTCGCCTTGATCGCCCTGCTGTTCGCCGCGACCTGGTTCCTGCCACGCCGCCCCGGTGGGCCAGCGGGTGGGCCGGCGTCCGGCCGCTGGCGCCCGAAATCTCCCGCCATACCGGCCGGCCTGGGCTCGACCTTCGCGCTCTCGGCCAGCGCGGTGACGACAGCCTATACGCATGGCGTGCTGATCCTGTCGGTTGGCGGACAGGTCGGCCACGATCTCGTCGGCTCATCCAACGCCCTGGTCAACGGCGCAGCACTTTCGCTGTTCGCGATCACGTCGGGCATGGTCGGGATTTCGGCAAGAGGGCTTCGTCCGCGGTGGGCAATGCTTTGCGGAGCGATCGCCTCGGTTGCCAGCATGGGCCTGCTCGCCCTTTCCGTCGCCCGGCAGGGACTGCCGATCTTCCTCGCCGCGACGACGATCGCCGGGATCGGCTACAGCCTGCTCGTCCTGGGCGGCCTGGCGCTGCTGGGCGGCGCGGTCCAGGAAAGGCAGCGGGGCGGCGTGCTCTCCGCCCTCTATCTGTTCGCCTACCTGTCGCTGGGCATCGTGGCGCTCGGCCTGGGCGTCGTGGCGACCGAGCGAGGGCTCGGCCTGGCGGTGGATCTGGGCGCCGCCGCGATCACCGCGCTCAGCCTCGGCACGATCGGCCTCCTCGCCCTTCAGCGGATGCACGTCCGACAGGTGCCCGCCGCGCCGTTCTGCGGCGAAGGCTGCGGCCAGTCGGCCTGAACCTCAATCAGACCGGGGGATCAACCCATGAGGCTCTACCATTCGACAGCGTCGCCCAATTCCCGCCGCGTGCGCATGTTCATGGCGGAGAAAGGGATTTCGATCCCATTCCAGCCGGTGAATTTGGCCGAGAAGGAACAGTTCTCCGACGCGTTCAAGGCGATCAATCCGCGCCAGCAGGTGCCCGTCCTTGTCCTCGACGATGGCACGGCGATCGCGGAAGTCCCGGCGATCTGGCGCTTTCTCGAGGAGAGCCATCCCGAGCACCCGCTGCTCGGCAGCGACGCGACCGGCAAGGCGCTCGTGGCCATGTGGGAACGCCGGGTCGAGCTCGACGGCTTCGCCCCGACCATGGAGGGCGTGCGCAATGCGGTGCCGGGTCTCAAGAGCCGCGCGCTCTCCGGTCCGCACGACTACGAGCAGATTCCCGGGCTGGTCGAACGCAGCAAGCGCCGGGTGGCGAATTTCTATGCCGACTTCGACGCCCGACTCGCGAACGTGCCATTCATGGCCGGCGCCGACTTCTCGGCCGCCGACATCACCGGCGTGGTAACCGTCGACTTTGCGACGGCGGCGTTCAAGATGCCGATCCCCGAAGACTCGCGCGCCCTGCGTCGCTGGTACGAGACGGTGGCGGCGCGGCCCAGCGCGAAGGCGTAGAGGTCTGTCGATCCGTCGGGACGGCCATGTGTCCGGCCAGGTTGCCTGGGACGCGGGCCAGACTATCGTCGGCGCCGACGACATCAGGCAAGAAGAAAGTCGGACGGGTGCAGGATATGGGGATCGGCAATGCCGACAAGGGTGACGCCGTCGTTGGCGTCGAACGCGATCCTGGTATTGCCGCCGCCGTCGGCGGTGATCGTCATGTCGGCGAGGGTGTGGAAGCCATAGGCGCGCACGTCGATCCTGTCGTGATCGCTCTGGCGGAAGTCGTTGATGTCGTCGTTGCCGCTGCCGGGCGCGAAGACGAAGGTATCGGCGCCGGTCACCACGCTGCCGGTCGGCGCCGTGGGTGACGCGGCAACACCATTGATGAACGCGGCATCGCCCCACATGTGGTCGGTGCCGGGGCCGCTCACCAGTATGTCATTGCCACCGCGGGCGTTGCCCGACATGGAAAAGGCGTCGCCGTAGAGGTCGTTGACCGGCGCGGCGCCGACGATCAGCGTGTCGTTGCCGCCGCGGGCGTTGCCATCCATGATTCGGGCGTCGCCGTGCAGGGAATTGATGCCGGTGTCGCCGCCGATCAGCAGGTCGTTGCCGCCGCGGGCGTTGTCGTCCATTTGGAAGGCATCGCCCATCAGGGCGTTGACCGGAACAGAGCCGGCGATCGACAGGCCAGGGCCGGCGATCAGCGTGTCATTGCCGCCGCGGGTGTCACCATCCATGACCTGGGCATCGCCATAGAGGACGTTGATCTGACTGGCGCCGCCGATCAGCGTGTCGTTGCCGCCACGGGCGTGGTCGTGCATTGCCTGGGCGTCGCCGAAGAGGTTGTCGGTCGACGCGGTGCCGCCGATCAGCGTGTCGTTGCCGCCGCGCGTGTCGCCGTCCATGGTGCCGGCGTCGCCGACGAGAAACATGAACGCACCAGTGCCCCCGATCAGCAGGTCGTTGCCGCCGTGGGCATGGTCGTGCATCTCCGACGCATCACCATCGAGGGAGATGTCGGCGATCGGGCCGCCGATCCCGGTGCCGCCGATCAGCGTGTCGTCGCCGCCGTGGGCGTGGCCGGACATGGAAAAGGCGTCGCCATAGAGGTTGTTGATCGAACCGTCGCCGCCGATCAGCGTGTCGTTGCCGCCGCGGCTGTGGCCATCCATGGATTGCGCGTCGCCGAAGAGGCTGTTCGTCGAACCATCGCCGCCAAATAGATGGTCGTTGCCGCCACGGGCGTAATCGTGCATGGCGAAGGCATCGCCATAGAGGGCGTTGGTCGCATCGGCGCCGCCGATCAGCGTGTCGTTGCCGCCGCTTGCGTGGTCGAGCACGGCAAAGGCGTCGCCATAAAGAGTGTTGGCGGCATCATCGACGCCGATCAGCGTGTCACTGGTGCCGTGCTGATGGTCGGTGAGAGATCCGATCTGGGTATCCGGGACAGGCTTTGGCATGGATCACCTCCCTCGAGACGACCGTAGCACCCGGCGGACGCGCTGATGTCAGCCAGGGCGGCCGATCACCGCTTGACCACGAGGAGGACAAGCCTGTCCGTCCCATCCGAGAATGAGCGCAACAAAACCGCAGCAGATGCGCCACGCGGTTTCGCGGGCTGCCTCATTCCAGGCGGATGCCGGCATCGGCGATCACCTTCTTCCAGATTTCGGTTTCGCGGGCGATGTGGGCGGCGGCCTCGGCCTGCGTGCTGGCGAGCGTCTCCATGCCCTGCTGGGCGTACGCCGTCCGCACCTTGGGCGCGCCGAGCGCCTTGGTCAGGATCGCGTTCAGCGTCGCGACGATCTCGGGTGATGTCTTCGACGACACCACGACGGCATACCAGTTGGTGGCGGCATAGCCCGGGAAACCCTGCTCGGCGACGGTCGCAATGGCGGGATCGAACGGCGAGCGTTTCGCGCCGGTGACGGCGAGCGCGCGGATGCGGCCCTCGCGCAGGACGCCGGTGGCGGTGGGCGCGCTGGCGATCAGGGACGGCACATGGCCGCCCATCAGGTCGTTCATCGCCGGCCCGCCGCCGCGGAAGGGCACATGGTTCAGCCGCGCGCCGCTCCGCGCCTTCAACAGCTCGCCGGCGAGGTGGCCCGCGGTGCCGACGCCCGCCGTGCCGTAGTCCATGCCCTCCGGCCGCCGGGCGAGTGCCAGATACTCCGCGAGCGTCGTGGCCGGCACGGCGGGATGGACGACCAGCACGTTGGAGAAATCGACCGCCAGGCAGACCGGCGCGATGTCGGCGCGCGGGTCGTAGCCCGCGTCCCTGGTCGCATAGGGAATGACCGCCAGCACGCCGACATTGGCCACCAGCAGCGTGGTGCCGTCGGCCGGCGCGCGCACCATCTCGCGGGTCGCCACCGTGCCGCCGGCGCCGGGCTTGTTGTCGACCAGAACCGACAGGCCGCCGCCCTTGGTCAGCTCCTGCGCCAGGATGCGGGCCACGATGTCGGCGCCGCCACCCGCGGCCGCCCCGACCAGCAGCCGGAGCGGCTTCGACGGGAACGACTGCGCCCGCGCGACACCCGGCAGCAGGCCGGCCGCCGCGGCCGAGCGGATCAACCATCGCCGATGCATGAAGACGTTCCTCCCCTGCCGCCGCGCTTTCGCCGGCCATCATGCCCTTGCGGGCGCGCGCGGTCGAACATCTCCGGCCGCCATGGCGCAGGCGTGCAGGTGCTGCCGGCAGGAGGTCATCCCGGACGGGCCAACCGCGGACCGGAAACCGCGCCGGCGACTACTTGGAAGAAGCGCCCATGTTCTTCTCCCAGGCCTCCTTCGCCGCATCTGCCGCGGCGCGCGCCGTAGCGGCTGTCGCGTCGGCTGCCTTTGTCATCGCCTCCTGGGCATCGACGGCCGCTTTCTTCGTCGCGTCGACGGTGGAGTTGATCGAGGCCTCGGCGGCTTCCTTGGCTTTTCCAGCCGCATCCTTGGTCGCCACGACCGCCTTCCCGGCAGCGGCCTCGGCTTTCAGCATGTAGTCATTCGCAGTGGTCGTGGCGGTCTTGTTGGCCGCCTCGATCTTGTCCTGGGCCCGCCTGGCGGCAAGCGCCGCTTCCGCCGCCAGCCGTTGCGCCGCCTCGGTCGTCTGCCGCGAGGCCTCCTTGGCGGCGGCTTCGGCCGCGTCGACGGCCCGCCCGGCGGCCGCGCTGGCGTCCTGCGCGGCCTGTTGGGCGTCACGCCCGGCCTGCTGCATCGTCGTCTTCGCCGGCTCGGTGGATCCGGGGGCCGGCGTCTGGGCGTGAACAGAGGCGGTGGCGCCGAGCGCCAACACGCCGGCCATCATCAGCGAAGTGATTCGCATGTCTGCCTCGTTTCTGGCGGCTGTCGACCCGCGAGCGCCTCGCGTCGTCCAGGCCTGATCAAGTGAGCTCCGGCACCGATTGCGGACATTCACTTCTACCATGTCTGCCATCCGACACTGTTGATTTGGGTCAAAGCCGTTTCGGCCGTCGCCTGCTTCATATTTCATAGTGGACTGGTTTATCGAGCGACCGCGTTGCCAGCCGATGAAACCTGGACCCGTCCACGAGCGTTGCATGAGTTCAGGTCGCGCCCTCGGCGTTCAAATCGCACCATCTGCGCAATTGACCGGGCATCGCGCCTCACAGGAGCTTTCCATCATGCTGAAACCGATCGCCATTGCGGCCCTTATCGTGACCCTCGGCAGCGTCACTGCCTCTGCACAGACCGCGGCCGCGCCTGGCCAGACCGCCGCGGTCCCCGCCGGCACCAAGGCGGAGACCGTCGAGCAACGCATCACCAGCCTGCACGCGGCGCTCAAGATCACACCGGACGAGGAAACCAAATGGAACGGCGTCGCCCAGGCGATGCGTGAAAATGCGGCCGCTTGGCAAAAAGTGGCGGCCGAAAGAGCCGCCCAGAATCAGCCGGGCATGACGGCAGTGGACGATCTGAAGTCCTATACGAAGTTCGCCCAGGCGCATGTCGACGGGCTGAAGAACCTGACGACGGCCTTCGCAACCCTCTACGATTCGATGCCCGATGCGCAGAAGAAAGTCGCCGACCAGGTGTTCCAGAGCTCCGGTCGCAAGGGCGCGGCGGCGCAGAAGCAATAATGGCATCACGCTCATCACAGGAGGTCGTCATGGCCTGCATCATCGACGCCAAATCGACCCGCGGTCATCCTGCCAGGCTGGCAGCCGGGCTCGCGATCGCCGCCTGTCTTGCGCTCGGGACATTCGCCGCATCGGCGAACGCACAGGGTCAAAATCGCGGTCAGGAAAATCACGACCAGGATAGAAATCGCGGCCAGGACAAAGATCACGACCAGGACAATCGTGGCCGGGATCAACGCGACGGCAACCGCGGAAATGAAGGCTGGGGCGGCAATTATTACAATGCGCCGCCGGTGGTCTACTACCAGACGCCGTCGTACTACGCGCCGCCGCCGGTGGTTTACGGCCCCAGCTTCGGCATCAACATCAATCTCCAGTAATCGCGCGGCCGCTGCGAACGGCGGCGCGCCAAGGCCGGCGCCGAAGGGAACGAACACCATGCAACGGCGTAGCCTGATGGCGACCTGTGCGGCCGCCCTTTGCCTCGGCTGGCTGCGCACGGGGCGCGCGCAGGACGGCCGGCGGCCGTTCACGCGCGAAGAGCTCGACCAGATGCTGGCGCCGATCGCGCTCTATCCCGACGCGCTGCTGTCGCAAACCCTGATGGCGGCGACCTATCCTCTGGAAGTTGTCGAGGCCGCGCGCTGGTCGCGCGCCAATCCCGGACTGAAGGGCGACGCCGCCGTGGCCGCAGTCGCCAACCAGGATTGGGACGTCAGCGTGAAGTCGCTCACCGCCTTCCCGCAGGTGCTGGCGAACATGGATGCGCATCTCGACTGGACGCAGAAGCTCGGCGACGCGATGCTCGGCCAGCAACAGGACGTGGCCGACTCCGTCCAGCGGCTGCGCGCCGAGGCGGCGGCGGCGGGAAACCTCGCGAGCAACAGCCAGCAGACGGTCTCCTATCTGGGATCGGGAGACGACCGGATGATCGAGATCGAACCGGTCAACCCCGCCATGATCTACGTGCCGTACTACAATCCGACGTGGGCGTACGGCAGCTGGCCCTATGCGGCCTACCCGCCCGACTACTATCCGCCGCCGCCGATCTACGGCTATGGCGCGCCGCTGGCGAGCGGCATCATGTTCGGCATCGGGCTCGCCGCTTCCAGCGCGATCTTCGGCGGCTGGAACTGGCGACGCGGCAACAGCTACGTGAACGTCAACGTCGATCGCGCGGTCCATATCGACCGCACGTTCAACGCCGCGACGGTCAACAACGGCCAGTGGCAGCACAATGCCGACCATCGCAAGGGCGTCTCCTACCGCGATCCCGCCGTGGGCCAGCAATACGGCCAGAGCCGGCCGGGCGTCGATCAGCGGCAGCAATATCGCGGCCGCACCGCGAACGCGCCGGCCAACCAGCCGGCACAGGCCACCGCGCGGCCGGCCGTGCCGCAGCAGCCCAACGCGCGGCCGGCTGTGCCGCAACAGACCAACCCCGTGCCGCAGCGCGCCAACACGCCAGCCATTGGGCAGCCAGCCCCCGCTCAGCCGGCCATCGCGCGCCCGACTCCTGTGCAACCGTCGGCCACCCCGCGCCCGGGGGCGCAGCCGCTGCCGCAGGTCCAGACCCGCGCGCCCACGACGACGACTCCAACCGCGCAACGCGGCGCGGCCCTGAGCGGCGTCGATCGCGGCCAGCAGGTCAATCGCGAGGCCGCGCGCGGCCGCGCCCAGCAGACGCGGGCTGCAGCACCCGCAGCCGCCGCTCGCCCGGCCGCGGGCGCCGCCCATCCCGCCGCCGCGGCAGGAGGCCGGCGATGAGCCCGGCGATCCTGCGACGCGGCCTGCTGGCGCTGGCTCTCGCGAGCCTCGCTGTCGCGGCCGGCCTCGCCTGCGAGGCGGCGGCCCAGCAGCCCGCTGCGCAAACGGCGCCAGTGGCCGCTCCGTTGGCCGCTCCCCCGGCCGGCAAGCTGCAGGGCTTTGCCAGCGCCGAGGCGGCGGCGAACGCGCTCACCGAAGCGCTGCGCGGCGGCGACGACACCGCCGTGTCGGCGATGCTGGGCGAGAGCTGGCGCGACTTCGTGCCCGGCAGCCAGGAAGACGAAGACCGGGCGCGCGCCAAGTACCTGACGGGATGGGATGCCAACCACAAGGTCGTCGTCACCGACGACGCGCGGGCCGTGATCGAGGCCGGCACGACCGGCTGGACGATGCCCATTCCGATCGTCAAGGACGGCGCCGAGTGGCGCTTCGACGTCGCGGCCGGCCGCAAGGAGATCGAGGCCCGCCGCATCGGCCACAACGAACTCGCGGTGGTCCAGACGCTGCTGGCGATCGTCGACGCGCAACGCGAATACGCCGCGCTCGATCCGATGAAGGTGGGCGTGCCGCACTATGCCCGCCGCCTGCTGAGCTCGCCCGGCAAGAAGGACGGCCTCTACTGGGAGGCCGCGCCCGGTGCACCCGAGAGTCCGCTCGGACCGGCGGTGGCCAAAGCGCAGGCCCAGCCACAGGCCAAGGGCGAGCCCGCCGAGGGTTACTACGGCTACCATTTCCGCCTGCTCTACGGACAGGGACCGGCGGCGCATGGCGGCGCCCACGACTACCTGATCAAAGGTCGCATGATCGCCGGCTTCGCGGTCATCGCCCGGCCGGTCGATTACGGCAAGACCGGCGTGATGACCTTCATCGTCAACCAGCACGGCGACGTCTACGAGCAGGATCTCGGCGCCGACACCGCCAAGCGCGCCCAGGCGATCACGCTCTTCGACCCGGGCAAGGGCTGGGAAAAGGCCGACATGACGCCGCCGTGAAACGGTCCGTTGCGACAGCCCCGGTTGCGCCCGGGTGGCGATCGTCGAATACTAGCCGTGCCAAGCCGCCAAACGGAGCGCGAGAAGAGCGACCATGACTGCCGTTGCCTCGCGCAATATCAAGTTCGTCAGCCATTCGGACCTCGCCGGCCACGGCGACGGCGTGCAGATCATGGTGCATCGCGGCCATGCCTATGTCGGCCACGGGTTCAGCAACGGCATCACGACGGTCGACGTGCGCGATGCCAGCAACCCCAAGGTGGTGGACTTCATCGCCTGCCCAGCCGGCACGCGCGCCTTTCACCTGCAGACGCACGACGACCTGCTGCTGGCGGTGAACGCGCCCAGCGTGTGGACCATGCAGGAATTCCAGAACGACAAGGCCTATTTCGCCGGCTCGCCGGCCGACAGGCTGAAGGATCGCAGCCGCTTCACCGCGGGCATCCGGGTCTACGACATCTCGAAACCCGGGAAGCCCAACGAGATCGGCTTCATGCCGGTCGATGGGCTGGGGCCGCATCGCCTCTGGTACACCGGCGGGCGTTATGCCTACGCCTCCATCCACTTCGCCGATTTCACCGACCACATCTTCGCGGTCATCGACCTCGCCGACCCGACCAGGCCCCAGGTCGTGGGCCGCTGGTGGCTGCCCGGCATGTGGCGCGCCGGCGGCGAGACGGCCAACTGGCCCACCGGCAAGCGCTACGCCCTGCATCACGGCCTGCTCGCCGGCACGCTCGTCTATGCCGCCTGGCGCGACGGCGGGCTGACCGTGCTCGACGTCGCCGATCCGACCCGACCCAGGCTCGTCGCGCATCGCAATACCGACCCGCCGTTCGGCGGCGGCACCCACTCACCGCTGCCGCTGCCCGACCGCAACCTGCTCGTCCTCGCCGACGAGCCGACGTCAGCCAACTGCGTCGACGGGCGGCGCTACATCTGGATGTTCGACATTCGCGAGCCCGCCAACCCCGTCAGCATCGCGACGTTTCCCGAGCCCGCGGACGCGGACTATTGCGCCAAGGGCGGCAGCTTCGGGCCGCACAACCTGCACGAAAACCGGCCGGGCGCCTTCCAGAGCTCGCGCCTGATCTTCGCCACCTACTACAATGCCGGCGTGCGCGCCTACGACATCGAGAACCCGTTCCAGCCGCGCGAGGTGGGGTTCTACGTGCCGTCCAATCCGGCGCGCATGATGGACCCGCGCCCGAACCGGCCACAGGTGATCCAATCCTGCGACTGCTATGTCGATCGCAATGGGCTGATGTACCTGACCGACCCCAACGCCGGGCTCAATATTCTCCAGTTCGAGGGTGAACTCGCTCGATAGACCGTGCCCCTGCCGGAAAGGGACTGCCATGCCGAACCGCCGAACCCTGATGCGCACATCGCTGGGCGCCCTCGTCGCGACAACGTTCGGCGCCGCCGTCGCCAGGGCCGACAAGACAGCCGACGATGCGGCCGCTGCCGAGACCGCCTCCGGCAAGATTCGCGGCCTCCGGTCAGGCGACCTGCACGTCTTCAAGGGCATTCCCTATGGCGCCTCGACGGCCGGCGTCAACCGCTTCATGCCGCCCCGCCAGCCCGAACCGTGGGCGGGCGTTCGCGACGCCACCGCCTATGCCGGTCGCTCGCCCCAGGCGGGCGCCGGCGCGCGGCGCCCGGAACTGGCGACCGTCTGGGGACCGCGCGACACGCTGCCTGCCGGCGAGGATTGCCTGACCTTGAACGTCTGGACGCCGGGCCTCGACAGCGCGAAGCGTCCCGTCATGGTCTGGCTGCATGGCGGCGCCTTCTCCTACGGCTCGGCCAACGCGCCCTGGTATGACGGCAGCCGCCTCGCCCGGCGCCAGGACGTCGTCGTGGTCGGCGTCAACCACCGGCTCAACATCTTCGGCCATCTCGACCTCTCGGCCACCGGCGACGAGCGGTTCGCCCAGTCGGGCAACGCGGGCGTCCTCGATCTCGTGGCGGCGCTCGCGTGGGTGCGCGAGCACGCCAACCGCTTCGGCGGCGACCCGGGCAACGTCACCATCTTCGGCCAGTCGGGCGGCGGCGGAAAGGTGAGCGCGCTGCTGGCGATGCCCGCCGCCAAGGGGCTGTTCCACAAGGCGATCATCCAGAGCGGCGCCGGCGTGCGCTTCGCCGAGCGCGAGCGCACGACGCGCCTGGCCGATGCCGTGCTGAAAGAGCTCGAGCTCGGTCCCCGTCCCGGTCGCGGGCAGCTCGACGCGCTGCAGGCGCTGCCCATCGCGCGCCTGCTGGAAACCATCGCGCCGGCGCAGAAGACCCTGCCGCCGCCGCGCCCTGCGCTGCTCGACCGCTACAATTTCGGGCCGGTGGTCGACGGGCAGGTGTTGCCGGCCCATCCCTTCGATCCGGCGGCCACCGCCTTGTCGGACGACGTGCCGATCATGATGGGCGGGACCAAGGACGAATCGGCGATCTTCCTGGCGCCCGACGATGCCGTGTGGAACCGCACCTTGAGCGAGGACGAGCTGCACAAGCGCATCGCCGCGGTCGCGGGCGAGGCGGCCGCGGGCCTGCTGACCTATTACAAGCGGCGCGATCCCGCCGCGACCGCGGCCGATCGGCTGATCACTGCGCTCACCGCCGCGAACTTCCAGGTGCGCTCGACCCTGCTGGCGGAGCGCAAGGCGCAGCGCGGCAAGGCGGCCGTGTGGATGTACCGCTTCGACTGGGAGACGCCGGCGTTCGGCGGGCGGCTGAAATCGCCGCACTCGATGGATGTCCCGTTCGTCTTCGATACGCTCGATGTAATCGGCGAGGCGCACCGCAAGCCATACGCGCAGGATCTCGCCGACCGGGTCTCGGCGACGTGGGCCAGCTTTGCGCGCAACGGCGATCCCGCCAACAAGTCGATCCCGGCATGGCCCGCCTACGGCACCGGCACCAACGACAAGCGCGTCACGATGATGTTCAACGATGACTGCCAGGCCGTGGCCGACCCGGATGGCGAGGTTCGGCCGATCTGGAGCGGGATCGCGACCGCCTGACAGACGCGGCTGGCCGCAACGTAGATTATTTTTTCGTGGTCGGGCGTTGATCCTGGGAAGCAAGCAGACGAAGGGCTACTCCCGTCAGCAACACGGCGATCGGAATGCCGATGATCACCGCCACCACGACAACCAGCGGGACGATTTCGTAGCCGCCGGCTTGTGCGACCGGTCCATCGCAGTGCCACCCTATGTTCGTGGCCTCTCCCAGATGGAGCGAACCGCAAGAGGGAACGTGGTAGTACCAGCTCCAGAATCCAACCCAGCACGCGCTGAGGACAAACCAAACCTTGATCATCCTGTGACCGCGTTCGATTTGCATGGCCGTCTCCTGTGGGGGCGACTCCGCCGCTCGCCGCCCCGGGGCGCCGCCCAGGACGAATTGATCCGAGAGCACGCCCGTCACCAGGGGCGTGCGGTGACGGGCGTGGGGGAGAAGAGCGCGCGAGGGCGCGCTCCTGGAGAGATACGAACCGCTCGGCGCAAACGTCCCTCGGCGAGAAAAAAACGACAATCGCAGGCAGTGCGCGATTGCATGCGCGATGAAGCGCAGGGCGATCCAACATCGCCCTGCGCCGCTCGCGGCTCCGGCGGCGCACGATCGTGCGCCTACGTCTCGTTGGCCTGCACGAATCGTCAGTCGGCCGGAGACAGTTCCAGGTATTGGCTGCCGAGCCGGAGCTGAAGCGTGCCGGCGACAGCGCGGCCCCCGATGGCCAGCTCCGTCTTGCGGCAGGTCGAACTGAAGACCAGCGCCATCCCGCTGACGTGCCCTGAGGGCGAGACCTTGAAGGCAACCGGCGCCGTGCCGCAATCGAGCCGGCTCTGCGTTCCCGAGCCAATGCCGTTGGTCACCTTGACCCTGAAGGTGACGACGTGGCGGTCGGCGCGCGTGATCGCTGTTCCCGCATAGAGGCCGTCGTAGGCATCGACCGGCGGCGCGTTGAGGGGGTTCGCCGGCTGGTCGTCGGCGTCATCCCGTTCGCCGTCGGCGCGCGCCGACGCCTGCAGCCAGCGCGAGAAGGCGGCCGCGGCACGCCGCTCGAGCTGCAGGCGTTCAATGCTCTCGGCGCCCGGCATGCCGAGCCGGGCCAGGGCCGACGCCGAGGCAAGATAGAGCACGACCGCCGCCAGCGCGCTCCCCGCGATCGCGACGGCCCATCGGCTCCACCGCTTTTTCCCGTCGGCGAAGCGATAGACCGCGTCTGCATCAAGTATCGCCGTCCTGCGGCGCGCCGCTCGGGCCATGGAGCAGTCCCTCCTCGAGCCGGGGCCTGCATCTTGCGGCGCGCGCGATCCAGCGCCTGTGAGATTGCGCACAGTCGAGTCGCTATTTGAGCGGGCACCTGGTCGAAGATGCCTTGTGCCTCGTGCTCTACGCGGCGCGGCTGAAGCCGCCGCTGCGGAAGATCTTGAGGCTGTAGGGCCGCGGCAGCATCGGGCAGTCATCCCGCGCGCATTCATCCCAGCCGTTTTCCTCGCGCGCCACGTGTGGCGAGAGGCCCCGCTCGATCGCCGACTTGATCCTCTGACAGCGTTCGCAATCTGGCTTGCCGGTCATATCGGCCACTCGCTCCTGGGGCAGGCAGGTTTCTTCGCCGATCAGCGCATAAAAGTTCCATGTGCTTGGGCCGCGTCTTCCATAGAGACGATATAGCCGAATCCTGCGCCGAGGCGGCGCACCCTGCGGCGCGCGACGCCGCCGGTGCGGCAGGCCTGAAAATGGCGCACAGTCGGCGGACCATGCACCTTCCCCTGCACGACGAGTCCCGGCCGCCCCGCACCACCTACAGCGCAGGCGCCGGAACGCCGCTCGGGCTCAGGGCCCTCGCCGGCCAGCAGCGCGCCGACGTGGCGATCGTGGGCGGCGGCATCGCCGGATGCTCGGCCGCGCTGCATGCCGCAGAGGCCGGCGCGCGGGTCGTGCTGGTCGAAGCCAGGGAAATCGGCTGGGGCGCCTCCAGCCGCAATGCCGGCCATGTCCCGCCCGCCACCAAGCACGATCCCGACGAGATCATCGCCCGCTACGGCGCCGCCGCCGGCCAGCGGCTGATCGACGCCGCCGAGCAGGGCCCGGTCGTGCTGGGCGAGCTGATCGCCCGCCACGGCATCGACTGCGACTATGCCGTGCCGGGCATCATCATGGCGGCGCACACCGAGAAGGCGCTGCGAGCCCATGCCAAGAGGGTCGACTACTGGCAGGCGCGCGGCCGGCCGGTCGAGCTGCTGGACCGGCAGCAGGCCGCCGACATGATCGGCAGCGACTACTATCTCGGCGCCGCGATCGACCGCCGCGGCGGCCGCATCAATCCGCTGGCCTATGTGCGCGGCCTCGCCCGCGCGGCGATCAAGGCGGGCGCGATGCTGCACGAAGGCACGCGCGCCACCCGGCTGGCGCGCGACGGCGGCAGGTGGAAGCTCACGACGGACGCGGGCGAAGTCGAGGCCGACCGCGTCTTCCTGTGCACCAACGCCTACACCGACAATCTCTGGCCCGGGCTGCGCGCCACCATCGTGCCGGTGCGCGCCTACCAGTTCGCCAGCCGTCCGCTGCGCGACAATGTCGCCAAATCGATCCTGCCCGGCGGCCAGCCGATGACGGATTCGCGCCGCCTGCTGTCGGGCATCCGCATGCATCACGGCGAGGGCCGCCTGCAGTTCGGCGGCCAGGGCCCCGCCTTCGGGCCGCAGGGCGAGCCGCACTGGTGGGCGACGCATGCCCGCCTGCAGCGCATCTTCCCGCAGCTCGGCGAACTCGAGACCGACTACTGGTGGTCGGGCTTCATGGCCTTCAATGCCGACAATTCCTGGCACATCCATGAGCTGGCGCCCGGCCTGCTGGCGATGCTGGGCTGCAACGGCCGCGGCGTCGTGCTGGCCACGCTGTGGGGCCGCGAGCTGGCGCGCCATGCCGCGGGCACGCCCGCGCGCGAGTTCGTGCTGCCGCCGTCGACGCCCAAGCGGCTGTGGCTGCATCCGGTGGCGCAGCCGCTGGTCTCCGGCCTGATCAAGTACTACGCGCTGCGCGATGCGATCGAGGATCGACGGCTCGAGCGGACAAGACCGGCCTCGGCATGACGGCCACGCTGCCGATGAGCGATCCGCCGGGCATGCCCGACTCCTATTGGGCGGCGACGGCGGCGCCCTGCCCGCCGGTTCCCGACTTCGACGGCAGCGAGACGGCCGAAACGGTGGTGATCGGCGCGGGCTACACCGGGCTCTCCGCCGCCCTGCATCTCGCCGAGCAGGGCCGGCGGGTGCTGGTGCTCGACGCGCACGAGCCGGGCTGGGGCGCCTCGGGCCGCAACAACGGCCAGGTCGTGGCGGCGCTGAAGCACGAGCCGCACGAGATCGAGCAGCGCTTCGGCCAGGAGCGCGGCCGGGCGCTGATCCGCGCCATCGGCGAGGGGCCCGACCTGGTGCTGGGGCTGATCGCGCGCCATCGCATCGAGTGCACGGCGCGGCGCTCGGGCATCCTGACAGCGGCGCATTCGCCCAAAAGCCTGGCCGACCTGAAACGCCGGGTCGAGATCTGGAACGCGCGCGGCGCTCCGCTGCGGCTCCTGTCGCGCGACGAGATGGAGGCGGCGAGCGGCACCGGCTTTTATGCCGGCGGCTGCCTCGATCCGCGCGGCGGCGCGATCAATCCGCTGGGCTATGCCCGCGGCCTCGCGCGGGCCGTGATGGAAGCGGGCGGCGCGATCCGGCAGAAGGCCCGGGTGCGATCGATCGAACGCGCCGGAACGCAGTGGCGGGTGACCACCGACCGCGGCGGCGTCGACGCCGACCGCGTGATCATCGGCACCAACGCCTATACCGGCACCTTCTGGCCCGGCCTGCGAAAGACCTTCCTGCCGGCGCGCACGCCACAGCTGGTGAGCCGTCCGCTGCGCGACAACGTCGCCAGGTCGATCCTGCCCGGCGGCCAGATCATGTCCGACACGCGCGCCCTCACGGTCGGCGTGCGCCTGCACGAGGACGGCCGCCTGCATTTGGGCGGCGGCAACGGCACGGCGGGGGGCGAAAGCGATGCGCTCTACGCGCCGCTCGCGCGGCATGCCCGCCTGCTTTATCCGCAGCTCGGCGAGCTGGAATGGCAGTATCGCTGGACCGGCTTCATGGCCATGACGCCAGACCGCTATCCGCGCCTGTTCGAGCTGGCGCCCGGCGTCGCTGCGGCGCTGGGCTATAGCGGCCGCGGCATCTGCACGGCGACCATCCTGGGAGCCGAGCTGGCGCGCTGGGCGGCGGGCGATGCCGGCATCGACGAACTGGCGATGCCAGCCTCGAGCTTCCGCGCGCTGCCCTATTATCCGCTGCGAGGCATCATCGTCGACACGGCTGTCCGCTATTACGGCTTTCGCGATCGCGGCAGTGTCGCTGGGACCTGAGGGGGACCTGAGAAGGAGGGGGACATGAGCGGACAATCGCAACGGCGCTCACGGGGCATCGCACGGCGCAGCCTGGCCATGGGGGTGGCCGCCATCGCCCTGGCGACTGGCGCCGAGCGCGCGGCGGCCCAGCCCGGCGATTCGACCTGGAATCCGATCACCGGCACGCCAAAGGGCACGCTCGAACGGTCCCAGGCGGAGACGGTCCGAGTGGACGGCCGGCTGTACGAAGTGCGCGTCGCGTCGACCGCGGTCGCCGGCGAGTACTGGCTGCTGGTCGTGCGGGGCACGATGGTCATCGACCCCGATCCCGAGCTCGAAAGCCAGCGCAATTGGAACATCGTCCAGCCCTTCATGCAGCGGACCTGCAAGGGCCATTTCGCGGTGCTGGAAGATCATCTCGTCGAAAAGGTCAACCTCTACATTCGTTTCCGCTGCGGTGGCTGACCGGCCGCGGTTCACGTGATTCGGGGCGGGCTTCGGCGTAGAAGAGCATGGGGACTCCATTGGGACTCAAGAAAGAGGGGGACATGAGCGAACCATCACGACGAATCGCACGGCGCAGCCTGGCCGCGGGCACCGCACTGGCGGCGACCGCCATCATTGTGACGCGCGGCGCGCGACCCGCCGCGGCCGAGCCGGCCAAATCGACCTGGGAGGTGGTCACCGGCACCAAGAAGCTGCGGCTGGGAGCGGCGATCTCCGAGCCGTTCGCCTTCAAGGACCTCGACGGCAGCGACAAGCCGGGCGCTGTGAAGGCGGGCAACTCGGTGTGGCGCGGCGTCTCGGTCAACTGCGCCAAGGAACTGGCCGACGCGCTGGGGGCGGAGCTGGAGGTCGTCGAGACGACCTACGGCAACGCCGTGATCGGCCTGCAGACCGACAAGTTCGACCTGATCTTCGCGCTCGACGGCACGGTGAAGCGCGCCGTCGCGGTCGATTTCGTGCCGCAGCCGCTGTTCATGTACGGCACGGCCATCCTCGCCCACAGCGGCGCCGACATCGCGACCTGGCAGGCGATCAACGACAAGAAGCTCAAGATCGGCGTGCCGGTGGGCACCACGATGGAGAGCGAGACCACGCGGCGCGCGCCGGCAGTCGAGCTCACCCGCTTCCAGAACATCAACGAGATGATCGCGGCCTTCCAGGCAGGGAGGGTCGAGGCGATCTCCGGCTCGCTCACCGGCATGACGCTGGCGAGCGGGCGTATGCCCAACACCATCGTCGCCATGCCCAACCCGCCGGCGCTGTTTCCGGCCACCGCCGCGATCCGCCAGGAGATCGACCCGCGCTGGCGCAATTTCCTCACGACCTCGTTCGGCTACCTCGCCTACTCGGGCTTCGTGCAGAAGGCGCTCGACCAGGCCTATGCCTTCCGCGGCGTCGACATCACGAAGGTGCAGCCGGTGGTGATCCGGTAGAGACCATCGCGCACGGACCCGTCAGGCCCAGCTGGCGAAGCAGAGACCCGTTCCGGTTCCGGCGGGCGTGCGATAGCCGGGGAAGTAGTCGACCCAGCTGAGATCGAGGTGTTCGAGTGCGCCGGCGGCGCAGATCCAGTTGCGAATCTCGGAGTTGCCGGCATTGAGCTGCTCGCGCGGCAAGGTTTGCAGCGCCTGCGCGTCCTTTTCGCGCAGCGCGCGAATGAGCCCGCCGTCGAGCGCCTCGTCGACAGTGAAGTGGCTGAGCCCGCCCGACGCCACGACGCCGATGCGCAGGCTTTCCGCGTAGCCCTCGATCGCCTCGCGAATGGCCTGGCCCAGCCTGTAGCAGCGCCGCGGCGAGGGCTGGTTGGGCGGATAATAGGTATTGAGGACGACCGGGACGACCGGGATCGCCACGCCGTTCATGAGCCGCCGGTGGACGAAGCCGAACGCATGCCCCTCGCCTTCCCCCTCGGGCAGCGCATTGGCGGAGGCCACGTCGAAGTCGCGGTCGATGAGCGCCGCGATGAGATGGTTTGCGAGCTTCGCGTGAACCGGATAATGCCGCGTTTCGCTCACTTCGTAGTAGCGGGCAGAGGCGCGCTTCATCCAATCCGGCCGCCTTGGCCCATCGGGCCCGGGCGTCCGCGTCCGGTTCGGCACGTTGGCGATGGTCTCGCCGCGATAGACCAGGATGCTCGGCATGTTGTCGTCGTGGTAGATCTCCTTGTGGTCGTCGCCGATGACGACCACCGCATCGAGCGCGGCGCCGATCAAGCCTTCGTGCAGCCGGCCGAGCGCCAGCATCGCCCCGGCGTGGCGCCCGGCAAGCTTGTCCGCGGCAAGCTCGGCCGGCAACCCGGGCGGTGCGACCGCCAGCAGCTCATCGTAGGTCGCGCGCCGCCCATCCTTGTGAAGATGCGGTCGATGCCGATCGAGCTCTTCGAACAGCGGCCACTCCTCGGCGGCGGCATTGAGCATCGGCGTATGCGAGGTTCCGGCGCCGAAGACGATGCTGGCCATGGCAGTAATCCTCGCCTGCTATCCTGTTACCGCGCCGGCCACCAGTCCGCGCACGATGTAACGCTGCACGCAGAGAGCCAGCACGAGGACGGGCAAGGTGATGAAGGTCGCCGCCGCCATCAAGGTGCCCCACTGGATCGAGTTATAGCCGATATAGCCCAGCACGGCGACGGGCAGCGTCTTGGTCTTCTCGTTGGCGAGCACCAGCGCGAACAGGAAATTGTTCCACGAGGCGATGAAGGCCAGGATTCCCGTGGCGGCGATGCCCTGCGCGGTCAGCGGCACGATGATGCGCAGCAGCACGCCCACGAGCGAGCAGCCGTCGATCAGCGCCGCCTTCTCGATCTCGATCGGCACGGCCTCGATGAAGCCGATCATCATCCACACCGTGAGCGGCAGGGTGAAGATCAGGTGGCTCGCGATCAGGCTGACGTAGCTGCCGACCAGCTGCAGCTCGAGGAACATCACGAACAGCGGGATGAGAAAGGCGATGCCCGGCGCCATGCGCGCCAGCAGCAGCACGACGCCGATGCCGGTGCGGCGCCAGCGCGCCAGCGCGTAGGCAGCGGGAATGCCGAGCAGCAGCCCGAGCGCCGTGGCGCCCGTCGCCACGATGGTGCTGTTCAGCGTGTAGTGCAGGAAGGAGTTGTCGGCCAGCACCTGGCGATAATTGTCGAGCGTCGGGGTGAACACGAAGACCGGCGGGAAGGCCAGGAAGTCGACGGTGGTCTTGAACGAGCCCAGCACCATCCACAGGAACGGGGCGATCAGCAGGAACGTCACCGTCCATCCCGCCACCGCGAAGCCCAGCCGGCGGCGGCGCTGCGGACTCATGCGCCGCCTCACGAGGCCGGCCTCCGCAACCGGATCAGCACCAGAGTGCAGGCGATGACGATGGCGAAAAGCACCAGCGCGATCGCCGAGCCGTAGCCGATCTTGTCGTAGGAGAGCGCCGCCAGGTAGTTGTAGAGGTTGATGGTCTCCGACAGATGCCCCGGCCCGCCGCCGGTCATGACATAGACGATGTCGATCAGCTTCAGGAGATCCATGACCCGCAGCATCGCCGCGACCATCAGGGTCGGCAGCATCATCGGCAGAGTGAGATAGCGAAAGCGTTGCAGCGCGGAAGCGCCATCGACCAAGGCCGCCTCGAACGGCTCGGGCGGCAATGCGGCGAGGCCCGCGATGCAGATCAGCGCCACCATCGGCGTCCACATCCAGGCATCGACCGCGACCAGGGTCGGCACCACGAGGTCGGGATCGGACAGCCACAGCGGCGGATGGTCGATGCCGACGGCGCCCAGCAGGTAGCGCACGATGCCGAGCGTCGGATCGAGCATGATCACCCATACGAGCCCCATGGCCGCCGGCGTCGCCACCATCGGCAGGATCAGCAGCGCCCGGCACAGGCTGCGGCCGGGGAAGCGCTCGTGCATCAGCAGCGCAATGCCCAGCCCCAGCGGCAGGTTGGAGGCAAGACCGAGGGCGGTGAACCAGAAAGTGCGGCCGAGCGCCTCGACGAAGCGCTCGTCCTGGACGAGGTGGGCGAAGTTGGCCAGGCCCACGAAGCGCGGCGGATCGAAGCCCACCAGCGACCAGCGATGCAGGCTCATCCAGCCGAGATAGAGCAGCGGGAAGCCCATCACCGCCAGGATGGCGACCAGCGCCGGCAGGCTGAGCAGCTCCGGAGTCCAGTCCCGCCGCCGCCGCGGGCTGATCGGGGCCCGCGGCGCCGCGGCGACATCAGCCATTGATGATCGCCAGCACCTGCTTCTGCGCTTCGTTGGCGGCCTTGGTGATGTCCTCGCCGCGCAACGCCGCGATGATCGCCTGGCCGATGGCGGCGCGCGTTTCGGGCACCTGGACGACCAGCGGATTAGCGCCGTTCGGCACGGCGTTCGGGATCTGGCTCTGCACGATCTCGATCACGCCGGCCGGCGCCGCTTTCACGTAGGCGTCGGCCGAGAACACCGACTTGCGCGACGACGGCAAGGTGGTCGCGAGACTGGCGGCCAGCATGTTGCGCTTGGAGGTCAGCCACTGGATGGCCGTCCAGGCGGCCTGTTGCTGCTTCGACGAGGCGGCGATCGCCGGTCCCCAGGCGATCACCGTCGAATGGCTGCCCGACGGGCCGGCCGGCACCGGCACCATGCCGACCTTGTCGACGATGCGCGACTGCGAGGGGTCGCGGAAATAGGCCAGGAAATTCACCGCGTCGGCGAACAGCGCGGCGCGCTCCTGCTGGAACAGCGGATAGGTGGTCTTCCACTGCATGCCGAGCACGTTGGGCGGCCCGGCCGCGCGCAGGATCTCGCTGTAGTATTTCAGCGCATTGATGAAGGGCGCGCCGCCGAGCTCCGGCTTGCCGTTGTCGTCGAGCCATCGCCCGCCATAGGCGAACAGGAACGGGGCGAAGGTGTAGAGCGCCTGCACGCCGTCGCCGCGCGTCACGAAGCCGGCGACGTTGCCGGCCGGATCGTTGAGCGCCTTGGCCGCCGCCATCAGCGTGTCGAGCGTGGTCGGCGGCGCGAGGCCCTTGGCGTCGAGCATCGCCTTGTTGAAGAACAGCGCCTGCACCTCGGTCGAGATCGGTATGCCCAGCAGCTGCCCGTTCAGGCGATGGATATTGAGGATGTTCGGGAAGAAGTCGCTGAAATCCCAGTCCGGTGCGGTCAGGTCCGACGCGATCAGCGGCTCCAGCGGCGCGTACCAGCGCGCCCGTGCGAAGGACGCGCCATCCCACGACGGCAGGGTGAAGAACGCGTCGACCGCGCCGGGATCGGAGCGCAAGGTCAGCGGCAGCTTCTGGCGGAGCTGGTCTTCGTAGAGGATCTCGAGGTTGACCTTGATGCCGGTCTCGGCCTCCAGCGCCGGGAGCTGCTTCTGCGCCCACTCGGTCCAGGGATGCACCGACACCATGAAGCGGAGCTGGCTGCCGTTGAACCTCTTCCAGTCGAAGTCGGCCGCCGAGGCCGTCCCGACCATCGGTGCGATGGCCGCCGAGGCGAGCAGCCTCCGGCGCGTGAGAGATGTCGCCATTGTCGTTTCCCCCTTCTTGCCGCGCACGATAATCTTGGCGGCTTGTCCTGTCATTCGGACGGTTTTCAGGCGCGATCGGGGTGGGGATGGGCGGCACGCCAAGGGACATGCCAAGACTGGGCATCCGGCTTCATGGCGGTCTCGCACCGCGGCACTGCGTCGAGCTGGCCGTCGCGGCCGAAGCCCAGGGCTTTGCCTCGGTGTGGTTCGCCGAGAATCCGCTGGAGCGCGGCGCCTTGCCCGCGTTGGCCGCCTGCGCCGCGGCGACCCGCCGGATCGAGCTCGGCATCGGCGTGTGGAATCCCTTCCTGCGCCATCCGGCGCAGATCGCCATGGATGCGAGCGCGCTCGACGAGCTGGCGGAGGGCCGCCTGACGCTCGGCATCGGCGCGGGTCTCGCCGCACCGATCAGGCGGCTGGGCATCGACAATGCGAAGACGCTGGCGGCGCTGCGGGACACCTTCGCTATCGTGCGCGGCCTGCTCGCCGGCGAGGCCGTCACCCACAAGGGCAAGGTCTTCATCGTCGAGGACGTGAAGCTTTCCTACAAGCCCCACCGACCCGACCTGCCGATCCTCCTGGCGGCCCGCGGACCCAAGGCGCTGGCGCTCACCGCGGAGGTTGCCGACGGCCTCATGGTCTCCAACATGTGCCCGCCGGGTTTCACGCGCTGGGCAGCGGCGATCGCGCGGCCGGCGCGGCTGGTGCAATATGCGCCCTGCGTCGTCGCGGCCGACCGCGAAACGGCGAGGGCGGCGATCAGGCCCGTGCTGGCCAGCCTGCTCAGGACGTTCTGGACACTCGGGTTAAAAGTCCCGGCGGCGAAGGCAAGCCTGGTCGACCACAGCGGCATTCCCGAAACGGAGTTCGCCGCCGCCGTCGCCGGGCCCGCGACGGCGCTCGACGAGCGCTTCGTCGACGCCTTCGCCGTCGCCGGCACGGCCGACGACTGCCGCACGCGGATCGCGGCGTACGGTGCGGCGGGGGTCACCGACCTGGTGCTGACGTTCGTCGGGCCCGATCCCGTGCGCGACATGGCGCGCTTTTCGCTTGGGCCGACGGCATGAGAGCGTTGAAAGTCCTCCTTGTCGCGATCGCTGCCCTCATGGCCGGCATCCCCCAGGCGCCGGCGCAGGAGTGGCCCGACAAGCCTCTCCATTTCATCGTGCCGTTCGCAGCGGGCGGCTCGACCGACGTGCTGACGCGTCTGTTGTGCGAGCAGCTCACCGTCGAGCTCAAGACGCCCTGCGTGGTCGAGAACAAGGGCGGCGCCGGCGGCAATCTGGGTGGCGCCGCGGTCGCCGCCGCGCCCGCCGACGGCACGACCTTCCTGGTCTCGGCGCCGGGCGTGCTCGCCTACAACAAGATCCTCTATCGCGAGATGGCCTTCGATCCCGACAAGGATCTCGACCCGATCTGCCTCTACGCCTTCCAGCCCAACGTGCTGGTGATCCATCCCGCACTGCCGGTTAAGAGCGTGGCCGAGCTGATCGCCTATGCGAAGGCCCATCCGCGCCAGCTGAACTACGCCTCGGGCGGCGTCGGCTCGACCTCGCATGTCGCAGGCGAGCTGTTCAGGACCATGGCCGGGCTCGAGTGGCAGCACGTGCCCTATCGCGGCACCGGCCCGTCGCTGGTCGACCTTTTGGCGGGCCAGGTCCAGCTCACCATCGACAATCTGCCGGCGATCCTGCCGCACATCAGAAGCGGCGCGTTGCGCGCCCTCGCCATCAGCACCGCCCACCGCGTGCCGCTTCTGCCCGACCTGCCGACCATCGCCGAGGCCGGCCTGCCGGGCTATGCCGCCATCTCCTGGCAGATGGTGGCGGCGCCCATGGGCACGCCGCGGCCGATCCTCGACCGCATGGCCGGCACCATCAGCAAACTCACCGCCGAGCCCGCCTTTCGCGCGCGCGTCGCCGAGGCCGGCGCCGAGGCGGCGGGCGGCACAGTCGACGAGGCGCGCGCCTTCGTGAAGCAGGAGACCGTGAAGTGGCGCGAGGTGGTGCTAAAGTCCGGCGCCAGGGCGGATTGAAGGGTTTCAGATGACGGACGCGAAGATCGTCGGCGGTAGCGAGGCCGACCGCAAGAAGCTGCTCGAGCTGCACGAAGAGTACCTGGTCGCCAACGGCAAGTTCGACTGGCCCGGCATAAAGCACATGTGGAGCGAGGCTCCGCATGCGACGTTCTTCAATCTCAACGGCCACACCTACCGGGGCGCCGATCATTGGCGCCGGCTGTGGGCGTTCTACATCCAGAACGTGAAGGGCTCGTACTGGACGCCGTTCGAGGTCGGCGGCGAGATCACGGGGGACATGGCCGTGATCTGGTGCCACCGCCACTCGCAGCGTAACTGGGTCGGCACCGTGGCCGCGCCGCCGCGCGACATCCATTACCAGGGCCAGGACTTCGTCAGCCGCTCGACCATGGTGTTCCACAAGGAGAACGGGCAGTGGCGCGTGATCCACGCCCACTTCTCGGTGGGCGATTCGGGCGAGCGGCCGGGCGGAGTCTGAGACGCGCGAGGCGCGCCCCGGCGCTCAGGCGACGCCGGCGATCCGTAGAATGACCTCGATGACGGCATCGACCACTCGCCCGAGCAACACCCCCAGGATGTTCAAATTCAAGCCGAGCTGCGCGCCCAGCATCGGCAGGATGAAAAGCAGGCCGATGAGGATCAGCATGCCGTGACGTTCCAACCGGGCGAGCGGCAGGGCGAGGCTGGCCGGCAGCAAGCCCACGGCAACGCGGCCGCCATCGAGGGGCGGCAACGGGATCATGTTGAAGACGGCCAGCATGACATTGATGAGGATGGCATTCTCGAGATTCTGCAGAAGCCATTCGTGGGCACCCGCCGGCAGAAGGCCGACAAGGTGGACCATCAGAGCGGCCGCCATCGCCAGCACAAGGTTCGTGGCCGGCCCGGCCGCCGCCACCCACACCATGTCGCGGCGCGGACGATGCAGCGCACCGAAGTTCACCGGAACCGGCTTGGCATAACCAAAAAGGAAGGGCGTCCGCAGCAGCAAGAGCATGGCCGGCAGCACGATCGTACCGAACGGATCGACGTGCTTCAGGGGATTGAGGCTGACCCGGCCCAGGCGCCAGGCGGTGTCGTCGCCGAACCAGTGCGCGACAAAGCCGTGCGCCGCCTCGTGGAGGGTGATTGCCAGGACGACCGGCACAACCCAGGTCGAGGCGGTATAGAGCACCGTGACCAACTGCTGATCCATTTTACGCTGCCGCCTCTGCTGTGCCGAAGTTCCGTCCACCGCAAGGATCGCCGATTGCGATGTTCGATTTGCGGCAACGTGGCCGGACGCTGCATCGACGACCGTCGGTTCGTGCGCCAGCCGTTCAGGTGGCAAAGCCAAAGCAATACTCCCGCACCTGCTCGACGGGGATGCGCGCGTGGCTTTGCACGATGATGAACTTGCCGCCGGGATCGCGGCCCTTGGGCAGCCTGACCAGCCGCTCGAAATCGCCGGCTTCCCAGACACAGGCCTGCTCCGAGACAAGCTGGGTGTCCGAGAAATAGCAGGGATCCCAATGGACGTGATAGTCGAACAGGTTGCGGTTGAGCTCGGCGACGCTGGTGTACAGCGAATATTCCGTCCACGGAATCGTGCCCAGCCGCCGGATCACCTCGAAGCCCAGCGTCGTCACGGGGTCGAGCAGCCTGTGATGAAAATGCGCCAACGCCTGGGCGGCCAGGTCGCCATGGAGAATGTTGGGTGTAACCGACAGGCCGTGGGCGCCGGCGTCATAGGCGACCCCGACCAGACTGGCGGCGCGCCGCCACCAATCGTGATGGCACTTGGGCTCCCAGCGGGACAGTGCCCTGCCCTCGTGCACGAAAGTCGTGGCGTCGAAGTCGCCGACACAGGCCACGTCGGAATCGAGCGTGAGGTAGCCGCCGAATCCAAGCCTGGCCGGCACGTGGAGCTTGACGATCTGCTGACGAAACCAGCCGGTCAGCATGAAGAAACGACTGAAGGGCGAGAAGAAGTCGCTTTCGGGACGCACCGTGACGTTCACGCGCGCCAGCTTCGGCAGGCTGGCCCGAACGAGGTCAGCGTCGGGTGTCGGCGCCACGATCAGCAGATCGAACGGCCGGCGATCCCGCCAGTGCCGGCCCAGCGACTCGATCAAGACACAGGTGCGCTCCAGATCGTCCTTGTAATGCAGACGACGCAGAGCCAGCGGCAGAATGGCATGGCGAACTTCAGTGAACATTCCTGGTCCTCGCGGCGATGCGGCCCATCCTCTGCTCGCATCGGACGCGGCTCAGGCGCCGGCCTTTGCCCAGCCTAAGCTGGCATTTCGTCCGAGACTGTTCCGAATTGACCACTTCGAGGGCGGATGACGTCGGTGCTAAGCTTGCTGGATGGCCGACAAGATCCACTGACCGCCGCGGCTGCGCAGGAAGGTCCAGACCTCCCTCGCCTCGGTCCGCTCATGGTCACTGCCGTCGACGATGCGGCCGTCGGCAATCCTGCGGGTCACGTCGATCATGCTGAAGCGCATGGCGACCGTCGCGTAGTCGAGACCGGCTTCGCTCCACGCCTCCGACAGGTCACCTTGCTCGAGCTTCACCGCCTCGACCTTGTTCTCGAGGCCGCGGCTGGAGTTGCCAGAGAGTTGGTCCGAGAAATAGCCGAGCATCTCCGGCGTCACGAGGCCGCGCAGCCGGGCGAGGTCGCCGTTGCCGTAGGCGGTCTGGATGTCGCTCAGGAGGGTCTCGAAGGTCGTGTAGTCCTCCGTGGTGATGGCGAGCTGTGCCGACGCGCCGCCCACCAGAAGAGGCCCGCCGGAGAGCGCCATAGGCCGCGCCATCGGCGCGTCGGTCCTGCCCGGCGCGGCCGCGTAAGCGTAGGCCGGGGTCGCCGGCCGGACCCGCGCGGCGCTCCAGCCGCGGAACAGCCGAACGGCAAGGTAGGCCACGCCGCCAATCAGCAGAACCTGCAAGAGCAATCCAAGGATGCCTGCGCCGCCGCCAAAACCGCTGCCAAACATCATGCCGAACAAGCCGGCACCGAGGAGGCCGCCCATCAGGCCGGACATGAAGGGGTGGCGCGCCATGAATCCGCCGGATTGCGCCGCGGCGGTTGCAGGGTTGGGCGCCGGCTGCTGCGGCGTCGCGCTTCGTTCGACGGGTTGCGCGGTGGGCGCGGTCTGGGTCGGCGGCGGCGCCTGGTAGGTCCTGCTGCCGCGACTGCCGCCACTCGAGCCCGCGCCGGCACGGGCGTCGGCCAGCGACGGCGCAACGATGATCATGGCGGCGATCACCGCAAGCCAACGAATAGTCTTCACGCGCAAGCACCCCTGTCGGACCCAGCCAACGCCCGTCATGTTAGGTGCATGGGCTCGCTAAACAAGGCTTTGGCGGCAATTTTTGCGCCCTGCCGGGCAGAACGAGACGGATCAGAAGCACCCGATTCGCGCGTTCCTACGGCCATTTGAGGCAAACAGCTTCCGAGCCGCATGGAATTCCTATGCGATTCTGCCGACATATGGCGCACCGCACAGCAAGAAAGTGGGTGCAGGAGATCTCCATGAACGATCTCGTCGACGTTGCCCTTCCGGCCAATGCCCAGACCGCCGCCGAGGCGTTGGGGCTCAAAGTTTCCCGCAGCGTGGTCAGCGGCTTGCGGATCCGCCAGATCGAGCGCGAGGACGCCCTGATCGCGATCGAGTTTCTGCGCGACTGGGGTTTTGTCGCCCGAATCGTGGAGAGCACGCCGCACGGCGAGGGCCCGATGGCGCCTCTCAAACGAGCGGCCTAGAACGCCCTGGACGCTTCGCGCCCGGCCGGCTGAGCCGGCCCGACGTCCAGCGGTCGGTCAGCCGACCGGCTGCAGCGGCAGAGCCGTTTGCAGGGCGGGCTGCCTGCCCGGCTGCGGCCAGGACAGCAGGCGCCTCAGCAACCGGATAGCCAGCCGCCGCCACAGCGAAGGTGGCGCAAAATGCGAGGCAAACTCACGGTTTATTTCCAAAGGCCGCCAATAGGATACGTACCATTCCCGATAGGCCGCATGAAAGACCTTGGTCTGCTCCCGCGAAGCCCGAAGGAAGGAGCAGTCGCAGTCGGCATGGATCTGCACGTCGTCCGCGCTGACGAAGTGGAACCTGTGCCTGCTTCTCACGTGATGAAGGGTGTCGTTCGAGAATTCGAACTCCTCGGGTCGGGAGCGAAGCGCGGTAATGGCCGGGGCGAGTTCCAGATAAGTCATCAAACACTCCTCTAGTTACGGCGCATAAACGCCGCGGAGCCGTGCCTGGATACACGGACAGCGACAAATTTTTGCCGCACCCTGAGTGGTCGCGCATTGGTCACGCCGTGCCTCTGTTGCCGCGCTATTCTCGATTCTCGGCGGACACTCCCGCCAAACCAACGGAGTGGGTCATGATTGGCGATCGCACGGCGACAGATCCCGCAGCAGGCAAGGCGCAGCCGGCCGGCGCAAGCGGCGCCGAGCCGTCGATGGACGCGCTGTCGCGCCAGCTTGGCGAGCGGGTGGCCCGGCAACGGGCGGTCGATCCAGCTTCTGCCGCGGCGGCGCGGCGCGCCGCGTTGCAGGCCTACGACCAGGCGCGTGAGCGCCGGCTGATCGCCGGACTGAGTGTCGTCCTGGCGCTGACCGTGGGCGCAGCCCTGGCCTACTTTGTCTCGACGCTCGACACGCGGCCCGTTCCGCCGTTGCCAAGCGCTGCGGCGCGGCCGGAGCCGGCGGCCGCTCCGCCCGACTCTGCGTTGGCCTCATCGTCGCCCACGCCCACGGCCACCGTCGAGCCGGCGGCAATGGAGGTGGCACCGACGGCGGACAGCCCACCGGCCCCGATCAAGCCAACGCCGAGCGCCGCTCCGTTGTTGCCAAGCGCTGCGGCGCGGCCGGAGCCGGCGGCCGCTCCGCCCGACTCTGCGTTGGCCTCATCGTCGCCCACGCCCACGGCCACCGTCGAGCCGGCGGCAATGGAGGTGGCACCGACGGCGGAC